>Ga0098037_1000142_pt1 | contig 46933 bp, 21 predicted proteins | sample 5_EtaG_FD_75050 | JGI IMG/M metagenome (GOLD analysis project Ga0098037, IMG submission 75050) | Marine viral communities from the Subarctic Pacific Ocean - 5_ETSP_OMZ_AT15132 metaG | ecosystem: Environmental > Aquatic > Marine > Oceanic | place: Pacific Ocean | collected 2015-01-08 | reverse complement strand
TAACATGTCCATGCTGATCTTTAAATCCAAAGCGGATCTTACCAGCACCATACCAAGAGTAGTCCATGTAGGCCATCTGGATCTTAGTAATATCTAAGATATAACCAGACTTACCATTACCATCTCCTGTGTCGAGGTTCCAGTCTGCCTGACCAACTCTAGTATCAACTGTCTTAGTGATAATAACATCATTGTTAGTAACACCACGGTAAGATGGTTGAACTGTTAACTGTGTATCACTTGTAACCTTAACGATCTTATAAGTCATACCACGAATAACAATCAAGTCATCCTTGTCTAACTCAGAAGTGAACATCGTACCAGTACCAGTAATGATGTGTGACTGCTTAGTAACAGAAACACGTCCTGGAACCTGTTGAACAGAAGATCTTCTTACACAGTTCAGAGTAGAACCATTGTACTCGAAGAAGAATCCGTTCTGGTCATCAAACATACCACAACGAATATCACAACCAGACCAAGATATGACTGAGAGTGTTGGGAATCCACCACACTTAGATGCAGTTGGTTCTGTAGTTAGTAGGTATGTAAATATGAAGTCATCAACAACGGTTTCAATAGGACCTTCTACGTTAAACGCAGTGGTGTCTCCCTTGATAACCTTAACCTTAAGACCAGAAGTTAACTGGTGAGGTTTAGTACATTGAGCAGAAGCAAGATACTTTTGATCAAATGTAACTGAAGTAGCAGTCAATGCTGAGATACATGCAAGGTCTAGTTCAAGTGTAGTACCGTTAGTAATACTTGCAATTCTAGTAGTAGCAGCAAGACCTGTACCAGTTACAATCTGTCCAACAACCAATCCACTTGTATCATCGATGGTCATGGTTGTTGTACCAATCGTCATCGTAGCAGCCTTAGTAACCACAATACCAGAAGCGGTATATGTTAGGTTAATAATTGGAACCTGTGGTGAGAAGTTAATAGCAAGTGAGGTCTGAATACCTTTACCTGACTGATAACGGAAGTACTTACGAGTCTGTCTAGAGATTCTAGAGTTAGGTGACTTAGAAGTACCGATCTCCATACCACCGTCAAACGGTCTGTGTAGGAAGAATCCATCAGGTCTTACATAGATGTAAGAAGGAATCATGTAGTTAGTGCTGGACTGAGTGAATGTCCATGCTGCGTTAACAAGCATGTTGTCGTCATCAGTAATAGCAGTAATTGTACGCTCCTCAAGAACACCTGGTGTACCACTTGTTGTGTTCACAATCTTAATCTCATCTCCAATCTTGAAGAATCTCTGGAATGCTGCACCAGTACCTATTACTCGTCTTGATCCACTTTCAACTTCAACTGTACCTGTTCCAGTAACTTCACCAGATAGGTTAGCAGAAACGAATGATTGGATACCAGATCCAGTACCAGTTAGACTGATATTGGTTCCAGCTTCAGCAAGTGCTTGTGTTTCAGCAAGTTTGAAGTAGTTGTTATCAATAACAATGACGTAGTAATCTACGTTATGTGTTAAACCAGGTACTGTAGTGTTACCTGCATTATCATAGATGACCCTAGTACCAGTACTATAGTAGTGGTTATTGATCTTAATATGATTATCAGTTGTATTAACATCACTAGATGTGTTGAACTGTTTGATTGAAGGTGGAATCTTGAATGGGATAGAAACTTCTAGTTCTGTCTCGGAGATTGCCTTTGTAGTTGTGTAAGAACCATCAACAGTACCGAATTCAGCAGTTGTATTTTCAAATGTCTGAACTCCACTACCCTGAGAACTTAGAGTAATAGCAGAACCACCAGCACTAGATGCTAACTGGAATCTATTACCGTTAAGAACTTTAACATAGTATGAGTTACCAGCAGTCAATCCACCAGCAACTGAACCTGAAGTAGTTAACTTAAGAAGTTCGTTGTTAGAGAATAAGTTGTTGGAGATATAGAATGAGTACTTAGTAGTGTTATCTCTTTGACCTGTGAAAGCAACGTTACCTGTGATGTATCTAAGGTTTACAGGTTCAGCACCTGGACTTGTCTTGATTCTAAATCTATTGGAGTCAATCCTATCAACATAGAATGTACCAGATGTATACTGAGAATCATTGTGATAACTATCATAGAAGTATCTGACTACACCACTATTAGAAGTACTTAAAGTAACTTGCTGGTTTTGTGGGAATCCATGATCTTGTTTATAGAAACTATCGTTAGTAGAGTTGTTTCTCTTAATCAAAGCAATGTAGTTATTTGCTTGACCATCTTCTGAGTAACTACCATAGTAACGCTCAACAGAAGAACTTTGTCCTTCCTGATATACCCAGTAGTAGAATTCGTTACCACGGATAACACAGTGCTGAGAGTTCATGTACTCACAATACATGTTGTCTCTATAGTAGAATGTATTGGTTAAGTTAGAACCATATCCTTGTACAGTGTAACCATAACTTGTGTCTCCTTGGTTCTGGTCATTTATATACCTTGAGTTCTTACGTTGCAAGAATCCATATCTACCATTGAATCTTTCATTTGTACCTCTAGGTAAGTTCTCATGGTGGTAACCATAAGTTCTAGGAGAGTTAGATCTATTCCAATAGTACCAGTTGATGTAGAAGTATTGTCTACCACCATCATATCCTGGACGGTTTGTTGCGAAGAATACAACTCTGTCCCAACCAGTTTGTCCACGACCATATGTACCGTTAACAGTCTGGAAGTCGTAACCTGAGTATGTACCACCTTGATCCCAGTAGTAAGTATACTCATAACACTGCCATGAATACCAGTTTTTTTGCTCTCGTCTAATGTTATAAACAAGACCTAAGTTGTGAGCACCAAAGGTAAATGTACCGTCATGAGGATAAGATGCAGCTGGATAGTTATCTACCAAGTTAATATTACCTTGGTTTAGACGCATAGCTTCTTGTAGGTAGAAACTATCATCATTGATTCTGCTTACATAGTAAACTTGCATCCTGTTCAAACCACCAATAGGTCTATTACCTGGGTTTGGATAGTAAAGAACGGCAGCTCTGTTATGAAAACCGTGATTAGGAATAGTAATGATGTTACTACCCATATCCACATCAGATTCTGTGAATCTCTTTGTCCAAGTACACTCGTAGTTGTATGGGAATGTTCCTGTTCTATCTACAGTAACAGCAACGTTTTCAACTGCAGTTATGTCTGTATAAGGTTTTCCGTCAGGTGCTGTAGCAGTAGGATCCTGAAGTTCTAGAACTTTTGGAGAAACTGTATTAACAAAGTAGAAGTTTGTATTATCTTCAAAACCATGCTCTGACTGAGTAGTTAGATAAACTTTAGAAGTTGTGAAAACGCTTGATGTAGCAGTTCCACCCATTCCAGCGTGGTTTACACAGTAGTAATACAGAGGAGTTGTTGTACTCTCTGTTACATAGATTCTTGTATATGCACCAGCAGAACCAGCAGTTCCATGCTCATAAACATAAGTTGTATACTGAGAACCACCACCATGAGTACCATCAGCAGTTGTGGAGAATCTTAGTGGGTGTGTAGCAGCAGAAGAATCACTTAAATCAAATGTATAAATTGACTTACGTGAGAAATTAATAGTGTCTTGCTGAATGTCATCGATAAAGTACTTGTTACCAGCAGTTTCATTAACACCACTAGATCCAACAACACCAGTGTTATCTGAACCAGTAACACTAACGGTCATTGCATCGGATGCAGTACCTGATGTGGATGTAACTGTTAGAACACTACCATCAACCTTAGAGATAGTACCTGCGAATCCACCAGAATCACCAGTAGCAATCTGTCCAACTGACCAATCTGTTGGTACAGCACCAGTTAAGGTAAGTTCTGTAACTGGCTTAACTGTAACTTTCAAGTTGTAAAGGTCAGATACAATACCAACCGCAGAACTCAAACTAACCTGTGAACCTTGGAAAAATTTACCTGGGATAATAGAAGTATATGTTCCTTGAAGTTCTCTACTTACTGGTTGAGAAGCACGTGCTTTGTAAGTAAAAGTAGTTGTAGTTGGAACAGACTGAATGATATATGTACCTTCTGCTGTGATCTCTGCAAGACCAGTAACAGTAATAGGAACACCACTTGTTAAACTGTGATCATACTGTGTGGTAACAGTAATCAATTCGTTACCAGCAACCGCTTCTACTTTAGATATAAAGGGGATCGTAGTATCTGAAGTAGATGAGTAGAATGATGGGATGTTGTTGATTGTCTGAATCGTTTCCCACTTAGATGCTTGAGGACCATACTCAAAGTCGGTATCAACTAAGTTTTCTGGGTTTGATACTCGGAACTTTGATACAGCGTCAACAAATGTTTCAGATGGTTCAAATTTTACTGCATCTTCTTCCTCAAATATCTGCAATGAGTCTGTATCAGACATAGCAGAACAATCATGTTGTAACGTGATTGTTGTTTCATCAGTTGCTGCACTGTAAACAAAACTACCTGTTTTAGTGCTATCAGCAAAGTTGTAGATAATTATATTATCTGTTGTATTGGTGATTATAAGCGTTCTTCTTTGATGCTTGTTACCCTTTAACTTAACTTGGTTAGCGGATGCATCGAACGTATAATCAAAAAGCAAATGTTTTGCCATTTTATTTTATCCCCTTGGTTTTTTATTTTACTAGTGGTGTTTTCAATTCAGTGCTTTAAATAATATTAGTCATTTCTTGAAAAAAGTTTGGATTCTACCAACCCATTGCGGCCATCATGCCCATACTCATTGTTACTTCTTCAGTAACATTGTCTCTACGAGCAAATTCGATACCGCCAGCAGTAGTTCCATCGTGTAAGACGAGAGTCATTTTTGTGGTATCCACAGTCAATTCTCCTAGTGCTCCAGTAAACGTAGATTGTTGTACTGTCGTGCCTCTACGGAGTTGTACCTGCTTAGTCATGGCGATCCCTTGGATTTATGCTTCTTTTATTTATAAAAGCAAAATTTAAAGTTATATTATTTCCGCAAATACAAATGGTGGTTCAAAGGTTCTGAGTTCATTAATTGACTCTCCAGTGAGAGTAATAGTTCCCTCTGCAATGTACCCTGCTCTAACAAATTTATCTTCAGCAGTACCCTGAACAGCATATAATGTTGTGTCTTCGTAGTCAACAGTAGCAGATTCAACTCCTCCACCAACTGCGAACAATGCTCCATATGGTGCAACCCAACTAGCAGTACGTTTGATATCTGATACACCACCAGAATATGTGTACTGAGCAGTATCCTCTTCAGGATCATAGGTGAGTTTGATGTCAGTTGCTTCACCAGAAATCGTTGCAACAACACCAGATCCAACATATCCCTTACGTACATATGCTTCTGCACCTGTACCTTGAACCTCGAAGAGGTAGTATGTTTCCCAATCAACAGTAACAGATTCTGCTGCACCACTAGCAGTGAATAGAGATCCTTCTCCTTCATGTGCGAAGGTACGTGTGTTAACATCATCACCAGATAATGTTGCAGTACCAGATCCATTGTAATCATCTGTCTGTCTTTCAACTGCTGTACCACTAGTAAAGATGGAACCAGAACCAATATTGTTAGGTAAGAATACAACTTTTTCTGGAGTACCAGAGATAGTAACAGTACCAGATCCAATAAAGGAAAGTGTAACACCAATAACAACGTCACCACTAATTTTGTGAAGTGTGGTATTCTCTGGAGGATTCGTGGTAATAGATTCTGCAGTACCACCTGCTGTGAACAAGGAACCAGAACCAGTCTGGTGTTTGGTGATAAGTGGTGTAACAGTTTGACCAAAGAGGAACGCACCATAGAATCCTTCTGCTTGGAATCCAAGTGAGATATCTGTTGCTTCTCCACTGAAGGTTGCTGTACCAGATGCAATCTCTGTTGCTGGAGTGATACTTTCTGCACCTGCACCAGATATGGTAATAGAACCACTTCCAATAAACGGTCTTGTTCTTGGAGTTTGACCAATACCACTGAGACCAAATAGTCCTGTTGTAATCTCTGATGTAGAGATAGACTCTGCTGAACCACTTGTAGCAAATAGTGAACCAGAAGCATTCCAGTTTGGTACGAATCTTGTATCTCCAACTCCAGAGGTTGTATACTGTGCTGTATCTCCAACATATCTCTCGACATGTTTCTCTGTACCAGCACCTGTCCAAGTATAGAGGACTGTATCCTCTGGAGGATTGGTAGTTGTAGATTCTGATGCACCTGCTGCAGTGAATAGAGAACCAGATCCAACCCAATCGTCTGTCTGTCTTTCGACTGCTGTACCAGATAGACTGATGGATCCAGAACCTGTCCATGCCTTTGTAATAAGAGGTTCTGGGATAGCACCAGATAATGTACTGGATCCAGAACCAACCCAGTTTTCTGTGTGTCTCTCTGTAGCAGTACCTGTAGGTGCAAGTAATACTGTACTTTCTGGTGGGTTTGTTCCAACTGCTTCTGCTGCCCCTGCTGCAGTGAATAGAGAACCAGTACCAACAAAGTCTCTTGCTCTTGGAGTCTGAGCAATACCACTGATATCGTATAGACCAGTAGCATCGATATTTGCAGAGAAGCTTTCTGCAGCACCACCAACTGAGAACAATGAACCAGATGCAGTCCAATGCTTCGTGATAAGTGGTTCTGGAATTTGACCAGATGTAAAGTAGGAACCTTGACCAACCCAAGAAGGTAACCACTTATCAACACCAGCACCAGACCAGATGAATAGTGCAGTATCTTCTGGAGGATTGGAAGTTGTAGACTCAGCAGCACCAACAGTAGTAAAGACGTTACCAGAACCACTAAGGATGTAACGTAGTTTGAATGTTGCAGCACCACTAAATGTTGCTGTACCACTACCAGTGATAGATGGAATGTAACGATTGAGTGAATCACCAGATAGACTGATAGATCCAGATCCAATATTGTTACCATATACAACTTTCTCTGTAGCAGTACCTGTAGGTGCGAGTAATACAGTGCTTTCTGGAGGATTGGTTGTAACAGATTCAGAAGCACCAGCAGCAGTAAATAGTGAACCAGAACCAAAGTAACGTACACGGTAAATAAGATCTGCTTCACCAGAGAATGTAGCAGTACCACTACCAGTGATATGTGGAATGTAACGAGAACTAGCAACACCAGTTGTGGAAATAGATCCACTACCAACATAGTTCTCTGTATGCTTCTCAATTGCTTGACCAGTAGGAGCAAGAAGTACAGTGCTCTCTGGAGGATTAGTACCAACTGCCTCTGCAGATCCACCAGCAGTGAATAGAGATCCAGCACCATAGAAGTGTAAGGTAACCTTGAGACCAAGAGTACCAAGAACTGTGTATAATGTTGTGTCTTCGTAGTCAAGTGTGAATGCTTCAGCAGCTCCAGATGCAGTGAAGAGAGAACCAGAACCAATATGTGTTGCTGGAGTAAAGCTTTCTGTCTTAGTACCAGATAGAGTAATAGAACCACTACCAATCCAAGGTGCTCTAACAAACGCAGAAGTGGAAGCACCAGATAATGTGATGGATCCAGATCCAATGTAATTGAATACAACGTTAAGACCAGCAACACCTGAAAGTGTTCCAATACCAGTGCTTTCAGGACTAACTGATGTAGACTCAGCAGCACCACTAGCAGTGAATAGAGATCCAGAACCAATAAAGTTACCAAAGACGAATGCCTCTGAACTTGTACCAGATAATGTAACAGTACCAGATCCTTCAAATGCACCTGTGTACTTGATATCTGTTGCAGCACCAGATAGAGCAATGGATCCAGATCCAACTTCTCTAGTTGTAACTTTCTCTACCTTAGTACCACCAACTGTGTATAGTAATGTGGTTTCTGGTGGATTGGTTGTAGTAGACTCGGCAGCACCACCAGCACTGAATAGAGATCCAGACTGTACAAATCCATGACCCCAAGTGAATGCATATGTGTTACCAACAGATGCTGGAGCAGTGTAAATTCTATATTGACCACTACCATCAACGATTGTAAATCTAGCAAATCTCTCTTCACTAGCACCAGAGATAGTAAACGTACCACCTTCACATCCACCTCTCCATGTAAACGGTGTATTAGCAACACCACTAATGGTGTAAGTACCAGATGCAGCAGGACCAAGATTTTCAAGTGTACCATCTTCACCAAAGTCTTGTTCTCCAGCAGTTAGAACACCAAGATCACCATAATTAGCAAATTCAATATATTGATTAGCAACTAAACCATAGTCTGCACTTGTCTGGGTAGTTGGTAAGGTATCACTATAATTCCATGTTCTAGATTCAGCAGCACCACTAAGTGTGTTGATAGTACCAGATCCTGTGTAACTCCAGCAGAATGCATAGGTGTTACCGATAAACTGAGGTGCAGTGAAGATGTCGAAGAGACCAATTGCCTCGTAATCCATTGCAGCAACTTCTGCTGCACCACTAGCAGTGAATAGAGATCCAGAACCTTGATAAGGTGCTCTAATAAATTTACCAACTGCATCACCACTAACTGTGTATTTGCCTGTCGTACCGTAGGTATCGAAACCGTAGATGATCTGACCATGATCATATTCACCACCATACTGAATCTCATCAACAGAACCATAGTCATCAGTAGTTGTAACACTGTCTGTGATAAGACCATACTGTTCAATGCTAACATCCACAATGGAGGATAGATTGTAATCGTATGTCCTACACTCAGCAGCACCACCAACGGTAGGAATATTACCAGATCCAATGAATACCTTGGTTCTAGCAAGAGTACCAGTACCACTAAGATCTCCAAGTGATGTGTCCTCACCAAACTCAGTAGAAGATTTACATTCACCAGCACCTGATGCAGTGAATAGAGATCCAGAACCACTAAAGTTACCAAAGACGAATGATTGACTACCAGCACCAGATGCAGTGTATCCATATGGGAATCCAGCAACTCCATCTTGAGCAAAGTTATGGTCTGTAGTACCAGCAGTCGGTGATGTGTAACCAGCACTAGAGGTATCGTTCCACCATATAGTTCCCCAACTCTCTTCACCTTCTGCTTGTATCTCTGCAACAGAACCATAGTTAATAGCATCATTGATTGGATGATGTGCATCACTAATGAGACCCCAATCAATATCCGACCAGATATCATGTGATGTCTGAGTATATGAGTATGCCCTTGCTTCAGAACCACCACCGATACCAAATAGTCCACCAGTAACTTCAGGTGCATTCCAACAGAACCTATAAGTATCACCAACAAACTGTGGAGCAGTAAAGATATCGTACAGTACAGTAGATACTGAAGGTACAACTGCTGCTGTCTCTGCAGAACCACCTGTAGAGAATAGAGATCCAGAACCTTCGTGTGAAGGAATGATGATAACCTGAGTAATAGCATCACCACTAATTGTGTACTGACCAGATAGTGAGTAAACAACATCAGTGTGAATTACTAGACCATAAGATTCTTCACCTTCTTCAATAGAATCGGTAATCAGACCAATGTCTATTACATTAGGATTATTTGCAGTTAACGGTACATTAACTGTTATATCGCCATAATCAACAGTGTTGAATGGTATGATGGAACCATCGTTGTAATCATAGGTTCTTGCTTCAGCACATCCACCAACAGCAAAGAGTCCACCTTCAACAAACGGTGCATTCCAACAGAATCTATAGGTATCTCCAACGAACTGAGGTGCAGTAAAGATCTCGAAGAGTGCAATATCTTCGTAGTCATTGAATGTAACTCTTTCTGCAGCTCCACCAGCACTGAATAGAGAACCACCAGTGGTAGGATCTCTGAATACAACTGCATCAGAACCAGTACCAGATGTGGTATAACCATAGTTGAATCCAGTAACTCCCTCCATTGCGAAGTTATGGTCAGTCGTACCAACAGTAGGACTGGTGTATCCAAGACTGGTAAAGTCATTCCACCAGATAGTACCGTAGTTCTCTTCACCATCAGACTGGATATCTGCTATAGCACCATAATCTATTACATCATTAACTGGATGTAATGGTGTTGATAGATCAGCACCCCAATCTAATGTTGACCAGATATCATGAGATGTCTCGTTATAGTTGAATGTTCTACATTCAGATCCACCACCGATACTGAATAGAGATCCTCCACCAATTTCAGAAACAGTACGTGATAATATATGTGTACCACTAAGATCTCCAAGTGATGTATCCTCACCGAACTCGGTAGAAGTCTTACACTCAGCAGCACCACCTGTAGAGAATAGAGAACCTTCACCAATTTGTGCGAAGATTGGAATGTACTTAACATGTCCAGATTCTTCCTGTGTCTTCTCATCACCAGCAGTAGGAACAAATCCTGTCTCAGGAGTAACATAGAATTCATCAACTACTAGTTTTGCGTCAATCTCTGCCTGTGTCCATGTTGGACGTGTAAGACTAAATCTTAGTTCTCCATTAGCAGCAATAGTACCTTGACCGTAAACAATCAGACCATAAGATTCCTCACCAGCATATTGAATCTCGTCAATAGAACCGTAACTAATAACATCAGGATTATTTGGAGTTAACGGTACATTAACTGTTACATCACCAAAGTCAGTAGAACTGAAGGAGATACCAGAGTCTTCGTTGTAATCAAAGGCAACCTTCTCACCTCCACCACCGATACTGAATAATCCACCTGATCCTGGAGGTGCATTCCAAATGAATCGATATGTATTACCAACAAACTGAGGAGCAGTGAAGATATCAAATAGTGCTGTATCCTCAGTATCATTGAATGTTGCTGCCTCTGCTGCACCTCCAGCACTGAATAGGGATCCACCAGCAGTAGGATCTCTGTATACAGCAGCACTTGGAGAAGCACCAGATGTGGTAAATCCATAATGGAATCCAGTAACACCATCAAGTGCAAAGTTGTGATCGGTAGTACCTGCAGTTGGGTTGGTGTATCCGAGACTACTGTAGTCATTCCACCAGATAGTACCAAGGTTCTCTTCGCCATCTGATAGAGGTTCGGCAATAGAACCAAGATTAACAACTGTTGGGTTGCTATCTGTAATGAGTCCTCTATCATCAGTAGACCAGATATCATGAGATGTCTCATTGTAATCATAAGTTCTACATTCAGATCCACCAACAAGAGTAAATAGAGATCCTGAAGTAGTGTAGTTCCAACAGAATCTATAGGTATCACCAATAAACTGAGGTGCAGTAAAGAGATCAAATAGTGTTGTAGCATCACCAAGTTCTGTTGTGGTAACAGATTCAGCAGCACCACCTGCAGAGAATAGAGAACCACCTGTAGTAGGATCCTTGAATACAACAGCATCGGAACCAGTTCCAGATGTGGTAAATCCATAATGGAATCCAGAGACACCATTACCAGCAAAGTTGTGATCTGTAGTACCTGCAGTAGGACTACTATATCCTAATGAGGTGTAATCATTCCACCAAATAGTATTGTAATCATCAATACCCTGTATTAATACTCCAAGGTCACCATAATTTTCAAATACACTAGCAGCATCAGTTATTAGACCTTCATCTATTGCAGTCCAGATATCATGTGACTGTTCGTTGTAATCATACGTTCTACATTCAGATCCACCAACAACTGTAGGAATATTACCAGATCCAACAAAGTTCCAGCAGAATCTATATGTGTTACCAATACCTGCAGGTGAGGTGTAAATATCAAATAGTGTTGTAGAATCACCAAGTTCTGTAGAGGTCTTAGTCTCTGCAGCTCCACCAGCAGCGAATAAACCACCAGAACCTGCAGGTGCTCTAAAGATAAATCTGTAGGTATTACCAATGAACTGAGGTGCAGTGGTAAGAGTTATTAATCCTGTTAGAGGATATGTTGTTTCAGTAAACTCAGTGGAACCATAGTCTGCTTCTCCTTGTGATAATGCACCAAGACCAGCATAGTCACCAAATACTGTTGCAGTATCAACAATGTTACCTTCATCATCAACAACGTATGTGTTAATAGAAGATTCATTGTAATCAAATGTTACCGATTCAGCAGCACCATTGACGACTGGTAAGTTACCAGATCCATCATAGTTCCAACAGAATCTATAAGTGTTACCAATAAATGCAGGTCCAGTAAAGATATCAAACAGTGCTGTATCATTTGCTGGTTTGAATATAACTCTTTCTGCTGCCCCACCAACAGCAAATAGACTACCTTGACCAAACTGTCCGAATATTGGTTTGTACTGAACATCACCTGATTCTTCTTGAGTTTTCTCCTGACCAACAACAGGAACCTCTCCTGTTTCTGGAGTAACATATTCTGCATTGATTGCAAGTTTTGCATCAATTTGTTCTTGTGTCCAGAGTTCTCTTGTAAGACTCCATGTGAATCCATAATGGAATCCAGAGACACCATCGCCAGCAAAGTTGCTATCTGTAGTACCTGCAGTTGGACTGCTATATCCAGCACTAGTTGTATCGTTCCACCAGATAGTTCCTTGATCTTCTTCTCCACCATATTGAATCTCAGAAACTGAACCAAGGTCAATATTAGTTGTAGCACTATCTTCAATGAGACCTTCGTCTTCAGCAGTCCAGATATCATGTGACTGCTCATTATAATCATAAGTAGATCTCTCGGCACTACCGCCTATACTGAATAATCCACCTTCAACAAACGGTGCATTCCAACAGAACCTGTATGTGTTACCGATAAACTGAGGTGCAGTTGAATAAGTAAACAGTACGATGTTCTCATAGTCATCGAATGTAACAGATTCAACAGATCCACCAGCAGAGAATAGTGATCCACCTTGTGTAGGATCTCTGTATACAGCAGCACTTGGAGAAGCACCAGATGTTGCATATGTTCCTGTGACTGGATATGTGGTTTCAGTAAACTCGGTAGAACCGTAGTCCTCTTCACCAGCAGTTAGGACACCAAGATTACCGTAGTCAGCATTTGTAGTTACACTATCAGTTATCAGACCTTCATCATCAACAACGTATGTGTTGATTGAATCTAGACTATAGTCAAACGTGATAGATTCAGCACCACCACCAATAGTAGGAATAGCACCAGTTCCGATCTCCCTAAAGATAACATGTTCAACACCAGCACCACTAAGATCTCCTAATGAAGTGTCTTCACCAAATTCTGTAGAGGTCTTAGTCTCAGCAGCACCCAATGCAGAGAATAGAGAACCTTGACCATTCTGACCCCAGATAGGTTTGTACTGAACATCTCCAGATTCTTCCTGTGTTTTCTCTTGACCAGCTACAGGAACTAAACCTGTCTCAGGTGTAACATACTCATCGTTAATTGCTAGACGAGCATCAATTTCTTCTTGTGTCCATGATGGACGTGTGAGACTCCATGTATATCCAAAATGGAATCCAGAAACACCATCACCAGCAAAGTTGCTATCTGTAGTACCAACAGTATCATTAGTGTATCCAGAACTACTAGCATCATTCCACCAGATAGTTCCCCAATTGATCTCTCCACCAGATTGGATATCAGCAATAGATCCATGATCATCATTCTCAAGAAGAGTTTCAATTGTTCCCCAATCAAATGCTGCCCATATATCATGTGACTGCTCATTATAATCAAATGTAGTCCTTTCTGTGTGTGCAGTTCCTTCAAATGTAGATAGAGAACCACTACCAATCTCTCTGAATGTCGCCTGTAATCCACTGTACGCTCCAGAAATGGTTCCGATAGCAGTATCTTCAGTGGGTTGGATAACTCGTGCTTCAGCAGCACCACCAGCAGAGAATAGTGTTCCACTTTGTACGAGCCAACGACCCCAAGTAAATCTGTAAGTATTAAAGTTTTGTCCAACAGAAGGATCAAGACCTGCGTTTTCTGGTTGGAAATAATTCTCTGGTGTATCGTTAAGGACTTTAGGATCTGTACGAACCTTAAATCCACCCATAGATGTAGCAACACCTTCATGCCAGATATACCACCAGTTTTCTGATAACCATCCGTCAGTAACAGTACCCCAATCTTCATAAGGTTGATTTGGAGGACCATCAACTTGACCCCAATCACCTGTACTGTATCCAATTGTAGCAGTATCATCATATCCAAATGTTCTTAGGATAGAGCAACCACCAGTCTCGAATAGAGTACCTGATCCAGTCCAATGATACTGGAACTTAAGATTACTGTATTCACCAGACCAAGTGAATAGAGTTGTATCACTTCCAACTATAGTATCAGTTCTACACTCAGCAGCACCTCCAGTACTGAACAGAGATCCACCACCAGTCCAATGTGGTTGAGTTGTAGTTCCAATACTGTTACCAACAATATTGATAGATCCTTCACCTTCCCAATACCTAGCGTAAGTACCATCTCCTTGAATATCATAAAGAGCAACGAACTCATAAGTTCCAGTATTTGCCTCTACATTATTCCATATAATTCCACCATGATCATATTCACCACCAGCCTTGTATTCTGCAATGCTTCCTTGATCCTCAGTTGAGAGGAAGTCATAGTAAGTAGATCCATAGTCTGCTGTGTCTAGTGTGAATCCAGACTCATCATTAAACTCATGTACAAACTTCTCAACACCAGCACTTCCGAATGAAGCATCACCAGACATGATCTCACGACTTGTCTGTGAGTATATCTCTCCACCAGTTACACTGAATAGTGTTGTCTTGTCTCCAAATTCTGTAGAGGTCTTAGTCTCTGAGAGACCACTTGCAGCGAATAGACCACCTGAACCTGTTCTGTCTGTAGTAAAGCTATAAGTATTAAATTCTGCCCAAGGTGCATTGGTAAACTTGTTGTATGATGTTGCACCTCTTACATCACCTATGTTATAAACAAATCCTCTGTCTAATTCTCCAGCAGTAAGGACATCGCTAATATTTCCAAAATCAAGAAAAGGACTTGAGGGTGCTGATACTAACCCTAAGTCCTCTTGTGTAAATGCTACAAATAAATCTTCGTTCCAGTCTAATGTAGTTCTTACTACAGAAGCACCAGATACAGTAAGTCCACCAGAACCAACCCAGAACGCAGAACTGCGTTCCATACCACCACCCATCTCGAATAGTGATCCATTACCAGCCCAAATCTTTCTAACACCCTCTAAGGCAGTACTTGCTAATGTTGCTGTACCTGTTGCAAGATAAAATGCTGGAACCCACGCTTCGGTTTTAACACCAGATACTGTAACAGTACCAAATGGAGTGTTAGTATCGCTTATAGAAATCTCACCTAAATCATCATTACTTAAATTACTTTGTGCTTGTAAATTTGTAGGAGCATCAGAAATCGAACCGTAGTCATCTGTAGGACTTGTAGGGACAGAAATTAATCCCTCGTCTTCAGTTGAATACAGTACGATAGTTGTATTGTCGTATGTATAGATGCTCATCTAAGTGTACAAACAATTAAAAAGGGGGTAGTTGATACCGCCCCCTCCATAATATAGATTGTGAACTCAATTAATCAGTCAAGACTGATGTTCAATGTAACCTTAATTTGGTCACCGTTGTTCTGAATTGGGTATGGACCATTTGTGAATCTTTCAGCGAACATTATGCTGCTGTAAAGAGTCATGTTACCAGTTCCATCCATCGCTGGTGTTGTGGTAAATGTAGTTGTTGAAGGAGTACTGAATATAGTGTATGTTTGCTCAGTAGTTGTGGTGTTTGAAGTACCACGTGCAACATAGATAACGTCTCCAGCTTGTAACTGGTGAGCAGAACCAGAAGTAACAACTGTATAGTCAAGTTCAATACTTGGATCAGTAGCACCCTGAATGTTATCAGTTAGAGCAACAGCAGCGTTAGAAGAATCGCAAAGATAAATGCGTCTTTGAGCACGATCAATACCACCAACTAATGTACCAGCAGGGACAGCAGTGTTACCACCGACACTCATGCCGAGAGTAATGTTGTCCATTATTGAAGCAACGTTTGGAAGTGTGATGTAGTCATTACCGATAACTCCAATACAAACATTGGAAGCATCACCCTTTGTTAGAGTAGTAGCAGCAGCACCTGAAGCAGCATCAGCAACACCTTGAACAGCAAGAGGCATGTTATTTGCTCTTACAATAAAGTAACCATAAACATTACCAGCAGCACCAGAGAATGTGAAAGTTTGTTCAGGATAAGTAGCAGTTGTTACAACGTTAGCAGTAGAGTCTTGGTTGATCTTCCACTGACCACCATTTAGGAGAATACCAGTTTGTCCTGTATAATCGTATCTTGCTTCAGTACGATTGTTTATAGCATAAGGATAACCTGTGTTTACAGTTTGTCCATACTGGTTGGTATTACCATTCTGATATGGTTCGTAGTACGCTGTCGCACTAGGTACATCTGCTTCTGCAGGTGTCGTGTCACTAGTGTAAAGCTTGAGGATTAAATCCCTTGGTGCATTATCTTCTCTATCCAAAACAAAGTTGTTCTGGTTAACGAGATAACGAAGTGACTCTAATTCACCAATATTAGGTACTAACAGTGCCATTTAATTTGTCTCCAAAAATCGTTGTGTTGCTGTGCTTACGTTTATTTATAAAATAAATCTCCCTCGATTATTTATCAAAGGAAAACTTTCAGTGATAACATGAATCTACGAACCTGATTTACCTGATCCACCCTGAATCTTAGCATGTCTCCAGCAATAATATCTATATCCCATGCGGATAAGTTATCACTAAAGTTTTTAAGATTACCACTGATTGCAGGTTTATCACTTCCACATATAGTCTGGAAGTTTGGATAATCATTGAAGGTACACTTCTGTACATCAAGTGTTATTAAACCCACTACATCAGTAGTTAATGTCCATGACTGGAGTTTTCCAGTAACATCAATTGCTAATTCACCTTTAGGTCCGTTGTTCATATCAACAGAACCACTACCATATACAAAATTGATTGTTCTGGTGAGATCTGCTGTTGTCGAAGTAGCGACAATAAATGCAGGGTCTCCAAGATTGGGTGCAATAGCAAATGTAATCTGATCACCACTAACAGAAAAATCTATACCTGGATGTTGTATAACACCATTGATAGAAACTATTAGTTGAGCATCATTAGTAGGAGTGTAAGCAACTCCCGACTCAGTTAAGTTAAATGTAGTTGCGACTCCATTAAACCCAGTGTTGATAGCATCTAGAACAACATTGTTGTTCTGCAGATACTTTGCTGGAATATCATAAGTAACACCTACAGCGTATTTTTTCTGAGCTTCAGAAACTACGCTATAGTTCTGGTTTTGTACTGATACATTATAGGTAGGCATCAGGAAACTCCAGGTGTTACTTCAAGTATTCCTTCAATAACTCGTGACTTAGTACCCGAAGGTGCAGACAAGAGAATATCATAAACATATCTTCTAGCAGTTAGACCTGCTGTTGCAGTGTTGTCCAAACTAACTTTTAATTGTCCATTATATCTATCTGGAAAATCAACCGTAAAGTCTGTAGATGTACTAGAAGTATAACTTTTTTTAATCTTGGCTACAGCAGTGTAACCAGTTAAATTTAATGGGGTGGTGTTTGCTTCATTCTGAATATTAAAGGTCGCTGCAAAATCAGTTCCTTTTTCACATATTAGATTTATTGGTATAGCAGCCATCTGACAAATAAATAACCCCTCACTATTTAGCAAGGGGTCACTTTGTTAATCTAACCTTCTACAAGTGGAGTTGCTGGTGGTGAAGCATCTTCACCTTCAGTTGCTGGTGGTTCTCCTTCTGGTTGTGGTACTTCTCCAGTTATCAAACCTATTGTTTCTAAACCGCCTTCTAGTTTTGTGCGGTACTCTCTCAAGCGTATTAATTCTGCTTCTGCTCTTGAAATTTTAGCATTAGCGTCAGCAAGTTGCTTCTCAAATTCTTCCTTGAGAGTCGCTGGTTCCATTGTCATGTGTGTAATGATCGATCTTACCTATTTATTATAGCACAGATATATCGTTTCCGACAACCACCATGTCCAAACCTTTAGGAAAATTCTCTGGTTTGCTCATGATTGGTTTGCCGTTAACATTCATGCTAGTGTTGAGTAATACAGGAAACTCCAGTAATTCCAACAGTTTATAGTAACTCTCGTTCTCCTGTGTTACCGTTTGATACCTACATGTACCATCCACATGGGTTATTGATTCCAATCCTGGAGCAGCAGTTTTTCCAACATACAGCATATGTGGATTGGTAATATCCGTATCAAATATATGTCTCTGATACCCCTCTAGTATAGATGCACCAAATGGTCTATACCCTTCTCTATTCTTTATCCTGTTGATCTTCTTTTTAGCATCATCAATATATGGATTCATGAGAATTGATCTATTACCTAATGCCCTCGGTCCTATCTCTCCATGTCCTTGATACCATCCAACAATCTTACCTTGCTTTAAAGCATGTGCCACTTTAGCAAGTGTCATATCAGAAGGTTTACTCTCTGCAGCAATATCTTGTTGATGGTATTGTATTGTGAAATCCAGATCATACTTCCTTCTTAGAAATTCTAAAGCACCAAGTGATAGTCCTTCATCAGCACAATGTGCTGGTATGACTAGGTTTGGAAACTTTTCCTTCAACTTAGTATTCCATATAACATTCTGAGCACAACCACCAGTATACGTAATAACATCATTGGTATGGTATGCATACTCAGAGAAGAAATTAACTAATACATCACCCATGTGATCATGAACAGTCCTTATCCAATTTAATGGTGCTTGACCAAGAACACCAAACATATCTCTCTCAAACGCCTTGTATCTACTCTGTTCAAATATTCTTCTGATATCATGCATGGTCTTTGGTAAGATCTTTGCATATTCTTTCATGTATGTACCATAGGACTGCAGTCCCATCAACTTACCAGCAATATCTAAATCACACTGTGCTTTTATATTGAGTAATTTACCAGCCTTGATCATCTCACATCCTAATGATCCTTCAGTTACACAGTAACCTCTATAGATTACCTCATTATTTCTGAATACAGTCCAACTATTATTCTCGTCACCAAATCCATCTATAACTACATGCAAACAATTTTCTTTAAATGTACTAAGAGCATGTGCCCAGTGATGATTAACTCTCCAACAATTATTAGATACAGCAGGGTATTTGATAGCAGGGAAGAACTCCTCGTTATCAGTTGGTAAATTATGCACCCAAGGATCTATAACTATTGCTATCTCATCAGCATCTTCTGGGTCATCACCAAATATATCTTTAAAATCTTTCTTCCAAGAATGCAAGTTACTATATCCATGATGTTTCTCATCATAGATTCTCTCTGACTTAAAATATCGTACTGTCTCACCATCATAATACGATACATTAGAGTCATGCTCACACAATCTCAAACCAATAAGTTTCATAATAAAGTTAATCTATTTACATCATACCACGAATCATAGATTTTAGCACCTGCATTTCTGCTTTTACTTCTTCTAGTTCTCTTTCAACAAGTTCTGTCCTTCTTCTTGCTGCTCTCACCTGTTCAAATGCTTTCTTATCAATATTGATTATAGCACCTGTGTCTGAATCCCTATACAGACTATCTTCATTTTCTACTTTTAGTTTCATTAGAATGACGCTACTGTTCGTATATCCTGTAGTTTTGGTACGTATGCTGGATTGTCTGAACTCATAACAACTTTAACCGCAAACGAAGTAAACTCAGGGAGGTTAGTTACACTAAATGGAATCTCTTGATAAGACTCTTGATTCTCAAAGAGACCAGATATTTCATTCTCTGCAGAAGCAGTTATATCAATATCTGGTTTACCATCTCCATTGAAATATTTCCACTCAAGATCATCAAAATACAACTCACTAGATTGCTCTTTAGATTTATAAAGGACTTTGATATCACTTATGTTTCTGATGTTAGCAGTAATCTTAACATCAATTGTTGTACCAGGATTTGGTAATGATATTTCCTTAGTAACATACTTAGCAATACCAGATGTATTAACAGAAGAATCTTCTGATACGTATCCAACACCTGATGCAAGAGTCATCTTATTGATCTCCCACCAGTTATCAGTGGATGCAGGTTGACCAGTAAATTGAATTAGATCACCAGATCTAAAGATATCTGCTGTCTGGGTAGTAGGATCAGATTTTCTATTGAATGCTACACCACCAGTTATCTTAGAAGTAAAGTCATTATTAATTGGTTGTTTATTATTAAAGAGGACTAACTTTCTAGTATTAGAATCCCATTCAACAACAGAACCACTGATCTTATCAGTGTATAATTCATCACCATCAGTTGATGGGTCTTGTGCTGAGTTATATGCAGTAACAATGCTATTTAATGTGAAATCTGGAACAACTTCTGTAGGACCATTAGTATCAATAGTAACAGTTTTACTTGCTAGATCACCACTACCAAAAGATTGAGTTTGGAATCTAACTATTTCATCAGCTTTAAACTGTCCAGAGTTCTTCAATTTAACTGTAACAGCGTTTGTACTAGAATCATACTTAAGAACAATTCCACTACCACCTGTTAAACCAGCAACAGTAGAAGTCTTTGCTGAAGTTGTAGAGTCAATACTCTGTCCTACAGTAATTGGAATTGTAGATCCACCATCACTATTACCAGTGATCCTGAATGAGAATATTCTATACAATTCTACTTCTTGATTCTGTCTACCATATCTAGATTCTGTTCCAACAGAATTCTCAATTCTATTAGTTATTGTCTTAACAGAACTAGTCCTAAGATCAACTACAGGAGAAAGTGTACTTACTGTAGAAGATAAATTTAACTTGTAGATAAGTGAATTAGCAATACCATTTCTTAACTCATTGATTCTAGATGCTACAACCTTCTGATTGATAAAGTAATGTTCTTGTTTAATAAATGTCTTTTCATAAGAACCTTGTGTATATGAGGTGTAATTAACAGGACCATTATCTACTGGGATAATATCTGTTGTCTTAACACTGGAATCTATCTTTGTTTGTGGGAATGATAAGTATCCGATATCAGCATATAGTTTTTCAAACTTTCTATTGACTGCTATCATTCCAGTAGAACCACCACCTATCTCATTAGAACTTGCTTGTGAGGAAGAAACAATATTAAAAGTATCTACTCCACTATTAACAACATCGAATAAAGTAGTATTTAATGATGATGCACTAACACCACCAGTCTGTACTAAATTTTTAAAGAACACATATGAGTTACCAGTTTCAAATCCATGATCTCTATGTGTAACCTCAATGTACTTATTATTACCTCTGAATCTTTCCAACGTAGCACTACTACTAGATTCAGCACTAGTGCGAATTGAATTTGGATACATTGTTTCATAACCAATGTTTTCGTTGGTTAATAACAAATCACCAGGTCTAGTAATATCAAATTCTGCTCTGTGTAGTTCAAATTTAATATCTTCTCTAAGATCTTCATTCCACTCATCTACGTTCTGAGATCTGTATACAGAACCTAGACCAGGTTGGGATGTTACAGTACCAGAACCTGCTGCTGCACCAACTTCAGATGCCCATAATTCATAATCAACAGAATCTGTTTCAACAACTAAAGCATACTCAGTATCATTTAACAAGTATACTGGATATTCAAACTTAAATGCAGTTGGAATACTACCAGAAACATCAGTTGTTAAATTAGTTGATACTCCCATTCTAACACCTGGTGAATCATTTGATACAATCGCTTGAACAGAACCACCTGAATTGCTAGTTCCTGTACCAGCAATAACAATAGAAGGAGCACTTGTATATCCTGAACCAGATATAGAAACTTCCGAACTGAATAACTTACCACCAGACAATCCTATTGAACCTGTTGCAGTAGTACCGCCTGGTAACTGAGGACTCTCTATAGTCATAGATGCAGTATCATATCCAGTACCAGCACCAATAACCTTCAAATCAATTACTCTGCCTGAATCCTTAGCAATATTAACAGTGATGTTAGTATTGTTTGTAGCATTAGCAAGAGTTATAGAAGGTAGTGTTATGGTCTCTCCAGAAGTAAATGCTGTACCATTGTTATTTGAAAGAACAAGTGTATATACTTGATCAGCAGAAAGAGGTATTCTATTTGCATTTCCAGCAAGTACTTCAATACCAGTTTTATCAAATACTTTTTCTACAGGACCAGACCCACCTGACTGAACACCAGTTGCTAATTCATTAGTCTCAATAGTAGTCTCTTGAGACACAAATATCTTGAGGTATGTTTTTGGTGAAACATATGTCTCTGTACCAGGTACAACATGAGATCCTGGTTTACCAGCAACAGTATTAGTTAAGTATGCTCTTACAGGAATAGAATTTGCTTTCTTATTAAAGAATAGATTTAATCCAGTAACAAATACACCACCATCATAGTTTTCTACCTTAAATGTTTGAGCGAGAGGATTAGGTCTCTTTTCATTCTGAGCAGCAATCACTTGCTTACCTTCATTAGATTTCAAGTATGCAGGTAATGTTGAAACAATACTACTACCACCAGTAGGTAAAGCACCTGTAGGATAGTATTTAACTTCAGTATATGTTTCTACATTGTCTTTGTTACTATCAGTAGGACTCGAAGTAAATCTAATTGTTTTTTCACCTGTCGTGAATTGTAATTGTTCAGAACTGGTATCATAATTTGTGTTATAGAGATAGTTGTTCCAAGTACTTCCTTGTGTAGGAGCATATCCATTAGGTATTATAATAAGTCCACTAGCATTACCACCATCATCAGTAACAATACTTGCACCGAATGTTGATAATGAGTTTCCTGGTTTGCCTGTATATCTTAGATCAGGGTTAGACCATCTACTGATATCTCTTCCTTCTAGGAAAGGATACACTCTAGTATTTGGTTTTAACCTACTAACTGTAAATTTAACTGCTTTAGATCTAGCAAATTGTTTTAGAGAAGTAGCAACAGAGCTCTCTCCAACTGTTTTTACATCAAGTCCTTTACCAGTCTCGTTATTTTGTGGACTGATATTAGAAGAACTTCCTACGTTAGCAATTTTAACTGTAGAGAATACTTGATCAGAATTAATATCAGAAAGAGGTCCGATATTAAAGAAGGTATCATTAGATCCAACCCAATTGATAGCATATCCATTATAGAAACTAGAATATGCTTCACGTACATTATCCTTAGCAAGGAATATAGTATAGAGTTGAGTATTGTTATCAGATATCAGAGGTGTGTCTGTATCTTCATACCAAGAGTCAACAGGAGCATCTAGACTTGCATCTCCAACATACTGTATAACCACAAATGGATTTGGGTTAATAGTCTTAGTTGCAAATGGGTTATCGAGCATCTTGAGCTCAGAATATGGAAGAGTTATAACATCACCAGACCTTTGATATCCAGCAACTACTCTCTCATCTTCTTTTGTATTAACTTCTTCTAGATCAAAAGAGTCTTCCTTGGATTGTGATCTTAAAACAGATTGCTTTGTATCAATAGAACATGCATAATCAATAGACTTTAGATTACCCAACTTATGAGTCTCAAAGTTATCTACAGCAAATCCACTCTTGAATCTTTCATATCCAACTTCATCCTTGATTTGCATATTAAATGCTTGTTGTTCAAGAACACTAAGAAGTGTATAGTATTCTAATCTCTCAACACGTTTTTCTATCCTACCAATATCACGCATTGTATAACGCTTATTATCAACAGGTACAACTCTTACATCAGAAGCATCTGTTGTGTAAGCAGGTATATACAAGTATGATAAAGCGATAGCATCATCTACTAATGCTGGTCTTGATGGGTTTAGAGATGGGTTTCCTTCCTTAATTAAAAACTCACCTTTCTTGGTTAAGAATAAACCATCTATACGATCTAGATACTGACTCTGATAGAATGATATAGTGAATGGAAGATTAACATCAGATGCTGGACAACTTGATACTACACCACCGTCTCCAGTAAAATCATTGAAATTAGCATTCTTAAATATAGACTGATCTTCAAATCCAGTAATAGTAGCATTAGTATCTACCTTTGGACGGAAATCAATAACATCTCTAAGGTTTGTTACACCAAATACAGATGAGTTAAATGTAGGTATCTCATTAGCAGTAACACCAGACTCATGTAAATATGAATCTACAGTACAGAAATCTCCTTGTGAGTGATCAAAGAAATCAAATGATATTAGAAGTTGTCCTACAGGTAAGTCAAATCCTGGTTTAATTATGATACGAGATACATCATATAAAGTATCTCTCTGACCATCATCAAATGTAAATCTGTTAGTAACATCAGTACCACTGATTAAGTTACCAGCACTATCAATTGTTGGAGCAGCAGTTGTAGATCCTTCGTAGATGTAATTAATCTTAAATGCATCAGAATATGAAACTGTCTTTATCTCAGACGCTTCTTGATCTTGACCTCTTAGAGGGATTATATTATCCTTCGCAGGGTTAATGATAATCTTCTTATCTTTAACAACTGTTTTTAGTCTAGGTCTTGCCTTAGTCAACTCTAGAGTTGCAGATAGTTTAAGTTTAGGATATGTACTTCCACCACTCAAAGCACCAAAATAATTATCTGGAAGTTCTATACTAACACTACCAGCAGTTAATCCAGATGATGCGTCTACAGAACTTACAACTGTAACAGCATCAGCTGGGATATACATAATGTCTCCTGTCTCAACTTGGGTAGCATTACCCTTATCATGAATTGTGAGTAGGAAATTGTTCTCAGTAAATGCAACAAATTTTTGTGTACCGTATTCAAGATTTGCCTTAAATGTAAGTTTACCACCAGCAGAGCTAGAATCCAATATGAAGTCTCGTCTAGAATTAAAAGTAATTGCGGTATCATCAGTTCCTTTTACAAGTGATTTAATTTGTTTTGACCCAGTTGGGAATATTAATGAAGACTTAGAAGCATTATCAACCTTTGGTCTTACTCGTAGTACAGATGTACTACTTACGTCAGAAGGTAATAATGAATCTAAATATATTCTTGACTTCTTAGCTCCCTCTGGTTTTGTAGCTTGTTGAACAATTGCTTTTACAAGATTGTTTTTTGCATCAGAGAATTGTACTAAATCTCCTTGTACTAGTGATGAAGAAGCATCTGCCCCAAATCCAGTACATTCAACATAAGAATTACCTTCAGTACCACTCCATGTAAAGTCTGTAACATTTGTACTAGTAATATAAGTATCTCTTGCAAGTTCTACATCAGCAGTAAATATATTAGGTGCTACACCCCCTGCAGGTGCTACACCAAACCTAGCCCACATAGACTTAACATTCTGTGGTGTGTATGTCTGTATAACATCTTTAAAGAGAACTGCACGTGCTTGTGCAACAGCAGTTGGAGTTGCGTTTGGAGAACCTATCGTAACTGTTGGTGGTTGTGCAAATGTATCACCAACTAAACTTCTATCAGCAACAGTAATCTTATAAACTGTAGCAGACTCAAGGTTTGGTGTGATAACAGAAGGATCGTATGTAACACCATTAATTGTAACAGTAGTTAGTGCAGTATATCCACCACCTCTAACATCAACAACAAAGTGTGATATAGTATTCTCTCTAGCGATTCTTAAAGTATTACCATCCTCATCAATTATAGTTTCACCTTCCACAAATGTTCCTGAAAGAACTTTTGCAAATATTCTATTACCAGAAGTTAATCTGCCGTCTGCAGATCCTTCTACAACAGCATATGCTTTACTCTTAGAACCAGTAAAATATTTACCAGCATCAAACGTTCCATCTGGAATTGTAGTATCAATCTTAATTTGAGTTAAGAATGTTGGATTAAAATACGACATCTTGAAAGTCGTATTATAAGAATCTACTGATTCAACTCTACCCCTAGATAGAATCTTATCAGAATCAGGGTTAAATCCTATACCTCTTTCTTGTAAAGAGAAGTTCTTTGGTTTAGCAAGTCCAACAATAGGAACAATAGTATCACTATATGAAACTACCTTACCCCATAATCCTGGTGGATCAGCAGCAACACTTGCATCGTTAGCATTCTCTGCATTGGTCTTAGCACTTGCTACACCTTCTTTACAGAATAGACGAGTCATCTTTGTTGACCCACCATAACCAACACCATCGTTGTCATCATATTCTTTCAACGAATCGATAACATCTCTTCTACCAAGTACAGTAATCTCAATATATGAAGCGTTATCAGATAAAAAGATCTTTGGCCATCCAGCATTACCACTATGGAACTTAGAATAAGAAAGAACAGTCAATTCTTCTGCGTCATTACCTGCTCCAGATGTTCTAACAGCTAATGTACCAATCGCATCTTCCCAACTAGAGTTAGTGATAGCAGCAAAAGCAGTTGGTGCAGTATCTAATATGTCTACAATAAGAGTCTTGATTGCCTGATCCGAACTAAAGGTACTAGTTCTTCTAGAACGTGTTTGCTTATGTCCGTCTATCTCACCATTAGTTCCAAGACCATCTGTAACAGCCTCAGTATTATTCTGACCAAGTGATCCATCTCCAAATACACTATTCAAGTATAGAGTTGGATACTGAGATAAATCAGCACCAAATTCATTTAAAGGAATACTATTGTAAGTATTGGTTAAGTAAAAACTACTAAGACCACTATGCTTGAGTGTTATATTATCTCTTTCAAGACTTTCACGTGACTTATTAACATCTACATAACTACTTTCTTTATTAACAATCTCAAAACCTTTGATGTATGCTTTACCTGGACCTATAGTTGCAACCATTTTCTGCAATGCTGCAACTTCAGTCTCACCATTAACTAATCCAGTAGTTACATTCTTAGCATGGATTCCTCTATTACCACCAGTTTGATAATATTCACGTATATCAGTACCAAAATCTTCTACAACATAATCACCAGACTCATCATATGTTCTTCTTGCTAGAGTCTCTTCAATTACACTATAGTTTGCTGCTTTAATTTTTTTCTGTACAGCACCCCTCTTAACACTAAGAAGTTGTATAAAATTACTGTCTGTAGACGCATCTAGATCATACTTGATGAGTCCTAATGATATTGATAAACGATGAGCACCAGGAGCACTGAAGTTTGCAAATCCTCTTGCTTGATCATAGAGTGTTGAATCCTCTTCAGGAGTGATTAAAGACTCTGAGATTTTAAATCCAATCTTAGCAGATGGAATATTAATGAAAGGTTCTAGAACAAGAAGTTCTGCCTTATTTCTTACAAAGTTTCCATTAACAAAATAAATACCTTCTTCTACTTGCACACCAGATGCAAAACCCATCGCTGGACTCGTGTAAGAGGTCTCTACGCTTGTGTCTGGGTCTTTTAACGTAACAGTAGTTGGAAGGACGCTACCGTCTGTTCCAACGACCAATAAAGGTGTGTTAACACCATCTACAACCTCTAGAGTTTCCCCTTGTCTAAAAGTTGCTTCATTGCTTGCATTTCCACTGCTTGTGTAATTTACATAAACAGTATCAGATGATGTAGTAGTTGCATAGCGAGTAGAAACAACAGTACCAGTAACGCCAGATGTGATGCCTTTTAACGTCTGACCTTTCAGTAGTGCTATATCATATTTTTTGAAGACAATATTATCTCCCTCTGTTACAGCAACTTCAGTAACAGAAGATAGTTTAACGTAGTCTAATCTATTGTTCAGTCCAACTTCACCAGGAATGACTAAATCACCCTGTTTAAAAGTATAGCGTCCTATAGATTCAATCTGATTCTGAAGAATAGATTGTAACTGTGTTAGTTCTCTGGCTTGTATCGAGTATCCAGGGCGAAAAAGAATTCTATAAAAATTCTTTGACGCATCATAGTCGTCATAATATGGCGATACGTTTAGGTTCGTCTTTTGTGGCATCGTAAACCAAATCTATCATGGGGGAATTAGAATTCGATTACTAGCTTGATGTCCTCTATTTGGTCAGCAGCTCTCGTAATCAGTCTCCTGTTCTCTATGTATACGAGTTCTCCAGAGTTAGATTTGACTTCAGGAGTCGCCAAACCGCTTGCAAATGTTACACCTTCAAGGGTTGAAGCATAGGATGTACTAACATTAACAGATACAGATGTACCACCATCAGTAATAGCATTAGCAGCGTCAGAGGCAAATGCTCTTACGATACCACTATCAGTATGTGATGTAGGTGACTGGAAATACTTAAGAACACCAGTTGTGGTGCTTGCAGCATCTAGTTTCCAAGAAACAACAGTTCCTTTAGCAGTTCCACCAGTTACAGTCTGTGTGATTTGATTATCTTTTCCGAAAGAAGAACTAGTAAGACCAGTTCCTGTTACTCTTACAGCATAGACACCAGAAAGTGTGTTTGCAGTAGCATAGTTAGATGATCCATATTGTAGTGGATCTTTAATAATTCCGATTCTACGGAAATCATTATCAACAGGGAAATCACCTTGTCCTTCAGCATAAGTCAAACGAACGTTGACCATAATGCGTTTGCCGTTAAGCTCTTGTGCAAGATCAGCACCATGTCCACCAGCAGGGGGAATGATAACTTCAAGAGAACCACGAGCAGATCCAGCAATAGTCTCAGATGTACCTAAAGTATCATCAGAGAATAGACCGTAAGCATCTCCACCAGCACCAGTACCAGTACCAGTTACTAACGCAACTGAACCATAGGTATATCCTGTACCAGCAGCTTGTATAGTAGCAGAAGTGATTGCACCACTACCATCAGTCTCGATCTTAACTTTACCACCAGTTCCATCTCCTAAAATAGGAGCATAGAGTGAGGAAGCACCAGTTTTGTTAGCAGGTAATCCACTACCAGCACTAGAAATAAGAGCAGTATCAATTGCACCATCAACAGCAGTAGTACCAGCATATGTGCCGATAGGCATGAAGTCACTGGATAAGAAATCCATGACCTGTTGTGTAGTCATTGTATAGAGATACTTCCAACGATAACCATCGTTAGGTCCTGTGTATACTCCACTAACATAGTTGTTAGCAGTAGTAGGCATATCAGATGCGTTAGCACCACCAGAAACTGTATCCTCTTTATTATAAAGACACTTGAATACTTCGTAGTTGCTGTTCATTACATAGAACTTAGCAGCACTAAGTGTATTCTGTCCTGTAGCAGTCTGCTTTGCAGTACCACCTGAAGCAGGTGCAGCACTGTAGTCAGGCTTGTACATGTCGAACTTAGGGTTCGTAACTGTATTCCAGTTATAACGAGGAACTACAGAAACAACATTAGATGACTCTACCCTTTTTGCAGCAATAAGTTCTTCGTAAATCTTGAACTTTTCTGTCTGATTGTCTAGTGGAGCTGGTGCATTCGTTTCATCGGCAATACGATACACACCACCTACAGCTTCAGCACCAGTGTCGGCAGCACTAGCATATCCTTTAATTACATTACCAGAAGTCGGAGTACCAGCAGCAGGTGATGGACTATGAACTAATAGTGATCCTGGATTAACCTTACGAACGGTTGCCTTCCATGTCGTAGATCCATATGCCGTAGCACCCGAAGCACCAGCATCATATACTTCATCCCCTACATTAAATGCTGTAGCATTAGGATTATACATTTCTAAGTATGAATCCCACTGGTCTGAACGACCAACGAAGAAGTACATACGAGATCTATCTGCACTGGTGTCATTAGCACCTTCAGTGAGTGATTCTAGAAACTGTTGTGCATTAAAAATGCGAAACTTTTCTGATATGATTGCCGACATAATTGAAAATTGGGTAGTTTTGTACTACAGGTTATCCGAGTTATTTATATTTATACTTGTCTAACTAGCGTCCCTGCGGAGATTGTTGCTGGTGCAACAGAAGCAACGCCTCTTTCGGACGTACTATTTGTCACACAGTTACCAATAAGAAGAGTAGCATTAATAGTACCACCTGTTACTGTGACTGTGTTGTTTGTATTATAATCTAATCCACCAGTGTATATGGAGACTGAAACCAGAGCACCACTAACTGCTGTATAACTTACTTGCAATCCTGATCCATCACCACCTGTACAAGTCGCAGTTCCTGAATTAGGATATCCTGTACCTGTTGTGCTGATTGCTGCATCGATTACTGCACCATTATATTTAATAACGAAACGGTCAGATAGTTTAGACGAATACTGTATGTAGTATTCTCCTACCTGTAAGTTACCACTAGCATCAAATGCTGCAGTGGTTGGAACCATAACATATGCATCACCCCATGAAAGATCAACATCAAGAAGATCTGCCTTCTTAACATCTATACTGCTTACAACAGTCATAGCAGGTGCTATGGATGGTGTAGTCAACTTAGTCTCTTGAGAAGAAGTTGCTAATGCAGAAGTTGTTATCTGTTTGAAGGTATTACCAGGTGTTGATAATATAGAAACAATGTCATTGCTAACAGTGCTTTCTTTTGGTTGAAGAACAATTTCCTGTGTAATAGATGGAGCAGAAACATCTCTAAGTAACTGTTGTGTTACTTCAAGTTGCTTAGTTTGTGAGGAAACTGCAGCAACACTATGAGTAAACTCATACGCCAATTGAGTTGCTTCACCTACAGATGATGCAAAATTTAAAGATGTAACACCAGTAATGGTTTGCTCGACATGCTTGGTATATTTTGTATCAAACTGTCTATGCCCCTTAAGTATATTGTATCCACGTGATACATTAACAGTAGGTACTGCAGTATATCCACTACCACCTTCGGTAAGGATAACATCAATAACTTCACCACCATCTACTACAACATGTGCTCTAGCACCACCTCCAGCATCATTAAGTGGTTCAATTGTAAGCACTGGTGGAGTATCATACTGGTATGCTTCAGGATTCTTAGAGAGATCTCTCTTATTCCATGTTAAAGAAGTAACAACAGTTCCAGTCAATACTGCTTTCACATCCAATCCTTCTCCTCTAGAAAGACCATTATAATTACTGACTGTGACAGTTCCAACACTGGCACTAGATGCTTGTGTATCAGGAACAAAGTCTAATGGGTTAACTCTATCAGGAACCTTTTTAACAGTTCTATAATCTTTTTCACCATCAATTATGATCTTATCACCAGGTTCTACATTCGTCATATTAGGACGGTCAGTAGCATACAACCATCCAGCAGTATCCTTTCTCATCACTCTCTTACCATCTTCTGTAGCATATGTTACAGCAGTAGTAGCAGTAGATAAATCCACTTCAATATAAGATGAATTTATATAGTCAGTGCTAGAAGCAATTCTTAAAGGTTTGGTGAAATCTAGATCAGGGTTTTGAGCAGTCATGAGGAATTCCCATCCACCAGATATTAATCCATGACTCCTTATCATACCTATAGTGGTATATTCATCAGGAGTTGGATATGTGTTATCTGTAAACTGCCATACGATATTACCATCTTTAGCATCAGAGAATGTAGCATATGCAGAATCTAATCCTGTAACAGTTACAGTTACCTCATTCATGAAATTATTAGGTTCAAGATTATATCCATCAAGTATCTGATCTGTAGATACACCAGTTAAAAGAACTAAATCAACTCTTTGTCCTTCTCTTAATGCCTGTTTAAATGTAATACTAGACTCATTGATAGTGTAAGAACGTAATCTTTCTTGTAAAACACCATCAACAAATACTAATAAGAATCTATCATCATCAACTACTACAACATCTCTTACTTCTTCGTCTCTCATAACGAAAGGACCAAGGATGTTTGAATTGAAATTGTCTTCTTGAATTACTAATCTCTTATATCCACCAACATTATGTGCAAAAAACTTCTCTACAGCAAGAGGTTCTTGCACAGTTAATGTGTTTAAATTTTGTTCCCACTTAGGTGGTTCTGCAAATACAATTCTATCAGGATCACTAGCACCAGCAGATCTCTTAATATAATAAGAATTTAACCTAGGGAAAGTTTCGTCATACTTAGCATTCTGGAAAACACCATTAATACCAACAAATAAGTCATGTTTAATTGATGTCTTAACAGGAGTATTGTCTGTGTAGTACAATTCAAAGTCTGTGTTATCTCCATTAAAATAATCTGGTAGAGACTTAGTAACACTATTACCATTAAGGATTTCTTTGACGTTTAAGTATAAAGAATTGAGTGCAGAAACAACATCAGCACATTCTGTAAAGATATCATCTTTAGCAAGGATATTAATATTACTGTATGTTTGTATTGTTGTCCAATTACCATTTCTCTGATTGTTATCAGATACTTTTTCGATAGTATATGGTCCTTTGTTAAGGATACTAGCAACAATATCATTGTATGTGTTTAATGTCTGTTCTACTTCAGCACACATGTATAAGCTGCCCTGTGGATCAGGAAGAATATTATCTGTAAATGGTGCTATTGCAGTGTACGTACCAGCACCAAGAGTATTCTTCATCGCTACAATCATTATTTCTTTAGCTCTATTATATGCTGCTATACTCTCTGCTTTCTGATTAGTAATATGTGATAGTGTGTAACCAGTGTAGTATCTCTCTGCAAAATCCACTACATTAAAATTACCACCATATCTTAAATGATACACATAAGCATCTACAAGATACTCTGTATCTCTTTGGCATTTTGCTTCATCAGGAATGATTAGATTTGGATAATTTGCTTTTGTCCAACCAAGTGCTTCTTCTGCAATATACTTTTTATTTTTCTCAATCAATCTAGCAGCATCCATATACTTACCAGTATTAATTCTACTGAATGAGAATGTAACCTGATCAATATTGTTAATTGAAGAGAAGATAGTTGTAGTAGCACTAGGTGAGATATTCAATGTACCACTACTAGATATCAATGTAGGACCATAATTGGTCTGTCCAGTATTAGTAACTAACGTGGTAATTGTCTGTCCAGCATATGATAGTTCTGCATCTCTAGAAACTCTAACTGATGTAGGACTTAGTATCTCAGTAACAGTAGTGCCTGGTGCAAACTGACTACCTGTACTTACATTCATACCAATACAAATACCTAATGTTGATGGTACAGTGATAGTGTCTATTCCCTGTGTTACAACACAGTTCTTTAATGATAAATCCCAATTCCTTGCTGCAGCAACAGATAGATTCATAGCATACTCATATGCTGCTATGCTCTCTGTTAACTGAGAATTGATATATGCTAAAGCACCTTCATTAAAATACTTCTGGGCAGCATCGTAGGTAGATGAGTTACCACCATATCTTAAGTCATGTTCATAAGCATCTACAATCAATCCAATATCACGAATACATTTAGACTCTAGTGTATTCCAAGTAAGTGATGGATACTTCGCTTTAACATATCCAATCGCCTCTTCCTGTATGAATGTTCTATTGAAACGTAATTGATTAGCAGCATCTATCCATGTACCTTCTCTCTGGAAGATCTGTCTTACTTTTTTCAAATAAGACGCATTTTGAGACGCATCTTTAAATTGGAATAGTCTTCCAATAAACTTAGTTGCTTCAGTGCTAGTATTATTATCTGTTCTAACACCAAATGGTGCTTTTGCAAAAGTTATCTTATTACCAGTAATGGTATATGCAACTTCTGGTTCTTGTAGAACACCATCTAATGTTATTGTTAGTGCTGCAGTGTTATAAGGAGTGATGGGTGCATTAGTACTCGCATCTACTACAGTAAACTCTCTAGTACCAGCAACGTTACCATTAACATCAAAATCACCATCAAATGCTGGTGTTAATTTTATCTCTCTAGCAATAATACCAGATGTATCAGATGCTTTCTCAGTAAAAGAACCAACTCCTTTAATAAGGTTGATATTCTCTGATAAATTAACTACAGTCTGGTGATATCTCTTGGTGCTATCAATAGTAACCTTGTTAGTCTCTTCGTTCCAAAGTTTTAATGTTGATACTTGATTAGTCTTTGATTCATTACTGATTGATACAGCAGCATTAGTGTCTACATTCAACTCTCCAAATAATTTGAATCCAGCAGGGTGAACAGACTCTTTAATTAAGTCTCTCCACTCATTGATATCTGTTTTAGACTCAACAACGTATGAATAGTCTTGGTAGAAGTTATTATCTGCTATCTTATGAGTTCTTACACCTACTTTACCTTTATCAGATGTGAATGATCCTAGATTATCATAGTAAGATCTTAGATCTACATCAAATTCTGTTTTAAATATTTTAAGAACCTTTCCTATTGCTTTACTAGCAGTACCTAGTACATTTGTACCAACTACAAACTCTCCAGACTTAACAGATACTTTAAGAATGTTAGATCCTGGTCTCCAACCATTAGGAATAACCTGTCCTATAGAATTACCTTGTTTAACTTGCTCACCATTTAAGAAATTGTCTGTTGTGTCTACAATAAGAACATCACTGCATGAATGCCTCCTAACAGTAGACGTATCATTCCATACGCCAGAACCATTAAACTCCATCTGAACATTCTTAGTGATACCAATGGAATCGCCCAAAGCATATGATCTCAAATCACCTTCTATAACTTTAAGAGATGGTTTGTATGTATAGTTCTTACCTTTATTTTTTACGTTGACTCTAGCAACTTTATTATCAGCAGTCTTTAATACTTCAAAGGTTGCTTCTGTACCATCGCCTTCAGATACAACTACAGTTGGTTTAGAATAGTTAGAACCTGCTGTATCAACTGTTACACCAACAATATTTTTATTAACTGCATCCCATTGAGCAGTTACAGTTGCAGCATAACCATCATGCAACTCACAACCCCTAACAATAGGTACTTGTTTGTATCCAGACCCAAGGTTTGCTACCTTAACACTGTCGATACCACCCACAGCAGAACGTGACTCTGATGTATATTTCATAGTACCACTACCAAACCATGCAGGTTCAGAACCCATCTCATATACAAATCTATCTGCTGTAACAAATGATACAGCAACTCCCTGTGAGTCGTCTGTAGTTGTTAATGCATCTGTTACTATCTGTCTTCCTTGTAGAGGATCGTTAACTATCTCCATGTAACTATCACTATCTACAATAGAAGTAGAAGGACCAATACGAATGGTGTTATCTCCATTAACAGTAGTCCTTACAATAGACTTGTAATAAAATCTTTGATATCTCCTAGCAACTCTATTATTCAGTGTGCCAGTTAAGTCAACTGTCCCTAGTCTAGCACCATATCCAAATTTAGCATATGCATATGAGTTAGGTTGACCAGGTGTACCAACACTAACTATCTCTGGTGCAATAATATTATCATTCTTACTTGGTGATATAATAAACTCAGACTTATCATTAGTAAAATGACTTAGGTCGAACCTATACTGATAGAACTCCTGTATATCGATATTTGGTGAAACACTATAAGGACCACTTGCAGAATCTGAAATCTTTGTTACAATCTTATAGTCTGAAACAGTAGTTAAGTTAACAGTTCTTTTAGGATTACTCTCATCAAATATAGTAGATTGTGTAGTTACCTTATAAGGAGCAAAATCTCCACTATTAAAGAAACTATTATCATGTTCTACTGTTAACTTGTTATTAGCATAAGAAAGAATAACTGGATCTAATACTGCATTACCAGTAATTGATATGGTATTACCAACAGTAAATCTATAACCAGCATTATACAATGTAACTGGTTCGTTATCAAAATGATCGGAATCTGTTGTTGATTCTTGTGCCCTTGTGACAGTTACAGAAGTGGATCCTATAGAAGTAATCTTTACTATTTCATCTCCTATGGTAAGAAGATCATTATCACTTAAACCAAATACACTATCCAATATCAAAGTAGTCTCACCTGCTGCAAATCCAATATGATCTACACGAACTCTCAATCTATTTGTATTAGTAGATGCTGCTGAACGTACAAGATCAATATCAGCGACACTGAGGACATCTCCCTTCTCGTATCCAGATCCTTTTGTAGTAATTGTTACAGTTTGTACTATACTATTAACTACAAGTATAGTTGCCTTAGCACCAGTACCTTTACCACCAGTAAGTTCTACGTCTGTATATGTGTTAGATGTATAATCTGCACCACTATTAAGAAGATCTATTCTTCCAATACCACCATCATTTAATGCAGATGTAAAGGTAGGTACTTCTACATCAATTTCCTGTATAGCACCCAACTGTACATACTTGGTAGTTGTTGTTATAGAATCGTTAGGGTCAATAGAGATGAAAATATTATCACCTACACCTAGTTTATGATCTCCATCAGTCTTAACTAATGCAATGTTAGTATTAACTTGGAATGGAACCAATCCAGTGCTTAAACTCTTAGTTGATAGTATCTCAGCACCAACAGTGTTAAGTAGATTGTTACTTCTTAAGTAATATCCTGTTGCTTGTACGAAACTACCAGATATAACTTTGAGTTTAACTGAGTTTCTCTTATCAGTAGATTCAATTACTTCACCAGTAGCAGATACATTACTACCATCAGTTAACTCTACAGTTGCACCCTTTGTAAAGGTGGCATTTGTGTTGAGAACCATGTTAATTGATAATGTAGTAGCATCAAATAATCCACTATTATCAAACGTACCTACGACATCCTGTAAGACAAGAATCTTACCATCTAGTACATCTCCAACAACAGTACCATAAGCACCTGTGCTAGGTTGTGATAGTATATCATCAGAGAATATGTAACAGTTCTCTGTAATTTGTACCTTGGCTACTCTCTGTGAATCAGTCGCTCGAATCTCAATAATATCTTTACCTTTGATCGAATCAACTGTACCAGAAGCATCAGAACCGCCAGTACCAGAATTATCTAAGAAGAGTTCTGAACCAACTTTAAAATTATTAGATGATGAGAATACACTAAAGTTAGATATACTACCTGGTGCTACATCCTTTGTAACTGCACGTACTTGCAATCCATTATCAGGAGTGTTAGTGGTTCTAATACGTACTGCATCAGATGGAATATCATTCTGTGTCTGATTTTGATCATAGTTAGCAGCAAGAGGTAGAGAATAGAAGTTCTCACCTATGATATATGGATAGACTGGTACATCTGTACTATTTAAAGTAACGAAGTAAGCATACACACCTTCTGGATAGTCTGGTGTTACACAATAACGACCATTGTTCCTATCAAGTGTAGAACTCCTATCAGCAAAATAATAGTCTTGTGTGAAGGTTCCTAAAGGATATGTTCCTAGTGAAGGACCATTTTCTCTAGCAGTCTTTATAATATAACCACTAGTCATCTTAGTTATACTACTGGATGAATCAGCAGCATCACTGTATCCATAAGGACCATAGATTGGATTACCATCATAGGCATATCCTATGATAGGAGAATGATTGGTTCCAGTATCACTTAATGATGATTGGAGAGAAGGTGGATAAGATAGAACACCATAATTATAGAAACCTTGATCATTAAGGTGCGAGAAACCATATTCTGTATCCTTTGTTGATAATTGATATCTATTCTTGATCCACTCGTAGATGGATGAACTAGCAGTAGCACCAGACCCATCAGGAATGACCTGTATGAGTATATTTTCTGTAGTATAGAAACTACCAGTGTTTACTGGTGTAGTAGAGGTTATTTGACCTGTAGCAGACACTTCAGCAGTGAACTCAGCAAATCTACCTTTACCCAATCTATCTACGATCCTGATTGTAGGAGGTGCAGAATAGTATTCACCAGCATCGGCAATCACCAAGCTGGTAATAGCACCACCAGTAACAACGGGTGTAAGGATTGCATTTCTACCAGATACAATGTCTATAGTAGGTGCAACTGTATAAGAAGTAGTATCATTGATAGTAATTGTTTCTACAACATTACCAGACATATTAGCGGTTGCTTTGTATGGCGTGTTATTAATAAGAACGAAAGGTGCTCTTGTATATCCACTACCCTGTACATTAACAGTGATATTTGTTAAGTGACCAAAGAAAACACTACTTGTATCCTTATAACCGTAAACTAATGTACCATCTACCAGTATACCAACGTCCTTTCTGGATGATTCATAGATCTCTGTTGTGGTAAGTGGTGTCTTTCTTATAGTTCTGAGTAAAGACTGTGATATTGGTGTGGTGTCAGCACTTATCGACTGATTGTAAAATACAGTTCTCTTAGGAAATCCATTAGTACAGAAGTAATAATTATTCTCATCAGAAAATATCTGTCCTATACCAGTTAGAGTATCAATATTCTCAGTTTGAGTCCTAGTGTCTCCTGATAAGACTCCAGTGGATGTATTCATATCCCATCTCACCTGTCCCAATTGATTCTTAATAATAGAGTCTATGGTATCAAAACCACTATCTTCTACTACTACTGGTTCACCCTCTATACCATATGGTATATTTTCTTTAGGTGATAAGTTGTAAACGACTCCAAGAGCAAGGATCTCAACGTCATTTCCTGTTATCTTTTTGTTATCATATATTATTGTACCAGCATTATGTGTCTGTGTAGAGTTTCTATACTTAATAGTAAACTGCTTGATATTCTTACTTGAGTATTCTATAACTTCAGTACCAATCAATATAGTTCCTTCTTTCTTCCAACCAAATGTTGAGTCAACTGTTATCTTTGATCCAGCTTGATCTGAACTACCAATGGCCTCTGTAATCTTTGTCTTATTACTAATACTGAATACGTTATTGATACTAGAGGGTGCTAATATCAATTCCCATATCTGTACACCATCTACTGTCTGTTCTTTTTTTACATTATCAACTACAGCAGAAGCATATACATCACCACTCTGGATAATAGTCTTACCTACTAGATTCTCTGGGTTGCCCTGTACTGCAATAACCTTAATAGCATAATCTGTGATCCAATCAGACTCAGATGCTTTTAAGGTAATGTCTTTTGGATAGTAGACATCAGTATCATCAGATGCTACTAACGAATTGAAGATAAACTGTATAGAACGCTTAGTACCCTTTGCTTTATAGAAAGAAGAGATGTTTTTTATAAGTGTTCTCTTATCAATCTCACCACGTAGATACTTCTCAGGTACACCAGCAAGATATTCAGACTCGAAACTCTGTATCAGTGCATATAAGAACAAACTACTGATGTTCTCAACTGTAGATCCACTAATATGTGTTGCTGCACTAGTTGATACAAATGTACTAGTCTTATAGAGATCACCTAGAGAGGTATTACCACTAACTCCTCTTGAGATGCCTGTGAATGATGTATCTGTTATACCTGTATAGAAGAAGATCTCATTACCAATCTTTGCAAGTCCTTCCTCTGGAAATCCTGTTGTGTTATCAACAGAAATAGTAGTATCCGAGATCCCAGTCACTGCAGTGGTTTTTGAGGACTGTTTTAGGACATCTTTACTATAAAAGTTAATATCACGATATTTTGTTATGTTTGATATGATATCAAGAACACCACCACTAAGTTCCTGTTGAGCATAATAGGACTCAAGGAATTTAACAAAGAAGGGATATTCACCCACAATAAATTGTGGGATCTGACTCTCAATCAGCGATGAGATATTTCTCGACTTTACATTCATTCTGCAACTGCACTGAATTTGGATTTAGAGATATCAATATCAAGATAGACTTCACGAACAGCGTCTACATCTCTAGATGCAGGTTCTACACGCAGTTCAATTTTGTTATCTGTAAAACTACCTTTGATAATAGTTAGATTGTATAATTGTATTTCACCTTTGGTGTAATTAATATCACCCACACCCTTGACCAGGTATATCTTTTCACCAGTTAGAGGGTTCAATCTATATAGGTCGATTTTTCCTTTTGTATCATCCTCTAGGTAGACTGTGAATGAAGGATACTCACTAACAACAAAACCTGTTGACTTTAATACAGAAGCATCACAAGAATCTTTAAATTGATTCAAGTAACATAACTCATAATAGAAGGTAGAGTTGAGTGTAGGATAGAAGTCCTTTCTAAGTGTAACATTTGTTACATTAGAGGTGAACGATATATCAGCATTATCGATAACAGAAGCAAACTTACTGTGACGAAACTTACCATTAAACTTTTCAGTTTCAGATAGTGCAATATACCCCTCAACAGCAGCAATTGCCTTTGTTTGTAGTTCTGCCTTAGTTAATGTAGTTTTAGATGACTTGTAACTAACAGTTGAGTCTAACTCAATGTATAGTATAGAAGGATCAATCACTACAGGTGTTACAGATGCTACTGTATAGTCCTTAAGTTTCTTTGCTATGTCTGATTTAGTGAAAGATGATAGTGCTATTGCATTCTGTGGTTTAATAGCAACCTTAACCTTACCAAACTCAGGTGGATTGTCTTCCTCACCACCAAATGTAATAATATCAGCAACTGCTGGATAAATCTTCTTAATAATGCTTTGATAGTCAGCAGACGTTACTGCCCTGTCCTGAGACGCATACGCCTTTGGAGCAGAGGTTTTGATTGATGATATAGATTCTGCTGAAGCACCTCCTGAAGAGGCACTGACGGTAGTATGGGAGGTAGTATAAGGAATAGCAGTACTATTACCTTTCTCAAATATAATACCAGAGAAAGTAAATGTCTTTGCTCCGTTGCTCTTACCTGCTGTGGTTGTTAGGTAACTTACTTCTACCACATTACCATTTTCCAACTTCTTACCGAAGACACCATCACCAAAGAACAGTTCAAAGTTCTCATCTTCGATTTCTTCTACAAAGAAGACCTCTGATGTACCATCTAAGTTAAGAATATTATCTGCAGAGGCATATGTCTTGAAACTTGTCTGATTAATTGATGGAAATACCTTAACACGAATAGATGATACATCCAAATTGTTATTATTAAGAACAAATCTCTGATTTTGTAGAGTTGTGTTAATAGTAAACGATTGATTTAATAATGTTCCTTCATAAAGTGTTAAACCAGACCACGTTGCTACACCATTTACTACTGGAACCTCTTGATCATCAATAGTAACGTACTGATATAAGACATCATCAAAGTTTGTAACAAAACCTGTACCTTTTTGTAGTACAAATGTATCAGGTGCAGTACCACCGCCACTGTAAGTCGCAGTTAAATCAACAGTAGCATTAGGAGCAGTAGCAGACTGTGGTTTATATCCAATTTGCTTTGCTAATGATACAACATTATCTCTGAGTGTTGATGAGTCAAGGAATAACTCATTCACTACCATGTTTGTATTAAAAGCAGTGTAATACGTGTTATACGCCATTACATCAAGAATTTGACTCAAAGCAGAACCTTCAAAGTCATAGTCAGTAAAATCTGACTGTGCTCTCATATAATCTTTAAGAGCAGTTTTTATTTCTGCAAATTCTAAGTTTGCTAATTGAGTGTAGGGCATTATCGGGTACGACTTAGAAAGAATTCAATATCAAAAGGTGGAAGATCATCTCTACCCATAACAGCGAATCTTAGATGTACTTCAAATCCATTCTGGTCAAACTCAGGCATCACATCAATCTCTTGAAGTAATATTCTAGGTTCGTATGTAACAAGACATTCTCTAATAGCAGACTTTATATTTGCAGCAGTACCAAAATCTAACTGGTCAAACAAATAAGTCGGCACATCTGATCCGTAGTCTGGATCAAACAGCCGCTCTCCTTTATTCGTCATCAATATATTCACTACTGCCTGTTTCACAGCAGCATCTTCCTTCTTCACGAGCAGATCATTTGTGATCTTATTCCTCGTAAATGATATGCTTAAATCTTTAAACTGCGTAACCTTCGGCATTAAAGCGATTTGAGTATCACTTTATTTAGCGAGTTAAGTCATGACTGGGAATTTATCCAACTCAAATCACGATTGTAGCACTCTTCTTCCTTACCACCTGTTGTTGTATTACCACTTCTATGATCAAAAAAGAAAACCTGATTGATCCTATCTTGGTAAGTGAATAGATTACTTACAATATTCTGACCATGAATGTAATTAAACCCATCATACAGATACAATGTATTAAACTTAGGTTTACAGTGATGTACTATCTCATACCTATCTTTAGGTCTCCAAGGTTGGTAATGCTCTTCAGTGATCTGCTTCTCTATAGGTTCATGCTCATGGAGACATTTATATAGATTAGTACCACTATCATCAATCTCATTCAGATATACAATAGCAGTCCATCCATAGTCATGATGTGGCCACCAGTAGTAGTTCTCATAGTCATTCCAAGGTATGTCTTGCATGTTGAAGACATTAGTATGAATCTCATGCTTGTTCTGTTCTGTATCATGACCCAATACAGGTTGACCGCATACATCTCCAAGAAACTCGTATATAGGTTCCATCTGATCACTCTTTAAGTGATGCCTCATATCATTGAATCTCTTACCATTCCATGATGGTTGTGCTGTTGCCTTAAACATATCAGGTTTAAGTGTCTTGAACATCTGAGCTATCGGATATGGATCCTTATAGAAATTATCAATCTTCCATACTGGACCTTCTTTAACAATGCTCTTGTTAAAATCAAACATCAAAGGATCTTTAGCCAATCTCCATCTCCTATAGTAACCATGAAATCCATCACAAGTGAATACCTTGGACTTCCTGTTATATTTTTATCTACACTATGTTCTAAGTCAGAACTAAAAATATGTAGTTCACCTCGATTACTTTTATGGTTAACTCCATTATAGTTTGTACCATACTCAGGACCACCTAAAAATAAATTAGTACATCTGAAAGGATGCTTCTCTTTATAGAAGTGACTCTGAGTATCTGGAGTTCCATCTGAAAAGAAACCAGGTTCCCTATGAACATGTGGAGGTATAAACATACCTGGTTGTAGTACATTACACCAACACTGTACATATGCCCTTCTACCAAAGATTAACTTGATCTTCTCCCATAAGATCTCTTTGATACGAGGAGACATACTAAGAGGATTCTCTCCATATGACTTACCAATACCATAATACTCAAATCTTTGTCCAGTAAATGCTTTAATTTCTTCAATAATCTCATCACATTCAGATTCAGTGATAAAATTAGGTATTTTTATTACTTTTTCCATCATAAAAGAATACTTGATTCAATCTTGCCTGATTGTTACGAAAGAATTCGCTTTTACTATGTATGTTCTGACCATGACAGTGTTTTTCAGCGTCAAACATAACCAATCTGTTAAACTTTGGTTCAAATGTGTGGATTAACTCATATTTCTCCTTAAGTCTCCACGGTTGATAGTGTTCTTCAGTCTTATCCTTCGTCTTTTCCTCTTCTGGATCCAAACTTCGGTACAGATTAGTTCCAGTATCATCTTGTTCGTTCAAATATAGTATAGCAGTCCATCCCATATCGAAATGAGGCCACCAGTAATGGGTATCAGGTGTATGAAAGGGGTCATCCTTAATACGAAACACATTAGTGGTAATTCTTCTCTCTGTTCTAATGTCTTGTGGGTTACCTAGTGGTGGTTGCTTTGACCATTTAGCAAGAAAACGATAGATGGGTGTAAGATCTTTTGAATGAAGGGTATGTCTCATGTCCTTAAAGTACTTACCATTATAATCAGGTAGTCCTCTATCACTACAACCCTTCTTATGTGCTACTGGGTCAAGAGTTATCAACATCTCCCTGACTCCTCTTGGATGCCACAGGAAGTCATCAAACACAATACCAAATTCGTTCTCTACTGGATCTGTATTCTGTATCTCATACATTTAACTTCTTCGCATTATGATTCTGGCGAGTTGGATGTATATCACACGCCATTGATATTCTTACGTCATCACCTTGGTATTCATTTGTCCAGTGTGGTATATCATCTCGGAAAACGAGAAGACCACCTTTAGTATTCGGAAACTGTACACCATTATAATATGTACCATCTGCCTCAGTACCACCAAGGAACAGATTACAGCACTGAAAATACTTAAGTCGGTTAGGTGCTGGATTACTCTTATCGTTATGTACATGTGGTTTAATACGATCACCTTTTCTGAAAGTATTGAACCATGCTTGATACCATCTTCCTTCGCCAAACAACGAAACGAACTTGGGTTTCAATATAGATCCCACAAGTTCGTTGTTTAATGCATTATAATACGAGAAACGACCTGTGAGTTTATCTCCTTCGACACCACCATAACGGTGAGGTCCAAGTTTCATTAACTCAGGTTCGACTCGCAATACTTCATCGTAGATAGCGTCTGCTTCTGCTTCAGTTAAAAAGTTCTTTATAATAAAAACGTGACTCTGTTCAGGAGACACGACAGATTCAGACATATCTAGCAGTGAGTATAATCAGTTGCTTCATCCCAGTCATACAGATCGTCTTTGATCTTATTTACGTCTCTCTTCTTGGATTTACTTAGATACCAGTCAGAGTCGCATTCGGAGATGAATTGTTTTTCGTTGTTTTTAGTGTCTTCCATTCGGAGTCTTCGGCGATTTAGTTATTCTTCTTCAGGGTTATACTTTTCCCTTTCTTCGGTATCGACATTACCGTCCTTATCATCATCCCAATCGGAACGATACTGAAGGTTTCTCGGTTTCCCGACTTCGTATCCAAAAGTGTTAGGCATTTAATTTCTCCCTTGTCCTCGGTAGCGTTTCTTTGCTCTGTTACGAGAGCTTGCACTGTATTTAGTATGTTTCCCAGTTCCCTGTCTGGTCTTCTTAGGAATTGCCTCTATCGTATCGCCACTACTTAAACTTCTATTCCTCGACATTGCTTAAAAGCAAACTACTTCAACAGTATATCATGAATCATGCTTGTGGTCAAGTTTCCCAGACATCTCATATGCATCCTTATTACCACCATGTCCATGAGCGATACCTAACTCATGCATCTTAGAATGCTCATCGATCTGGTCACGTAAACCCTTCTTGCCTGATCCAAATGTGAGATAGATCCCCCAACTAACCAAAACCAAAGTAAGTAAACCAAAGAAAAAGATGAATCCTTGATCTGGTGTTAAATGGAAATGAGGTATCAAAGTTATATCAGGTTGTTTCTCCCAAGTACCAGGTAAACTATAAACTGATGGTGTAGATAAAAAGATCATTTCTTAAAAAATCCAAGTGTAATGAGAACATACATGATAAGTCCTGTCCATATTATAACATACCACATAATTTAAGTAAAGTAAACAGTAGGTGAATTGCTTGCCATCGTTAACTTAATACCAGTCGTAGGATTCAATGTATCCATAACCTTCGCAGTTAACTTATTGTTTATGTACACCTTCGCATTGGAAGCAATAACAGTTCGAGGTGATGAGCATGGACTTGGAGGTGATGTACAGGTAACCCCTACTTCAGGAGACATACTATCACCCATCAACACAGGTGCAAAACCATTTACTTTAACATTCCGAGATAGACTCGCAGCACAATCGATAGGTGTTGGTGGAGTCTTGCAGGGGCAATTTCCTCCTGTCGTTGCTCCACTATTATAGATCTGTGCTGGACTGCTCATTGTTTTTCTGTTCGAGGTTTCTAAGACGGTATTCGATACTATCGAGATAGTCAGTTACCTTTATGTATTCATCAGACTCAGGTGGTCTGTACATCAACTGTGGTTTCTGAAGGGCGGTGATCTGCAATTGGAGATCCGTTATGATTGTCTCTAGAGACTTTATAAGATGTTCTTGCTGTGGCATCAAAGTAATCGCAAAATTGGTCAAAGTTTTGAAGTGCTTCCTCATAGGTGCAACTTCTGGGGTCAAATTTTGTCACGGAAATTTTTTGGGAATTAGGGTTTTTGAATATTGAATTTGGTAGAAATATTTATATGCCTCTGGGAAACGTTTGTAGGTTACTAAGGTTCCACGTTTTTCGCTCGGCGGGTCGCCTAGGCACAAAGAAGGGGCATTTTACTGCCCCCTGTGAAATCCTTATGCTGTAACGTCCATCCATCTGAACTCAGAAATAGTGCCGACTCGCCAAATGGTCACAGGTTCGCCTATCTCTTGAGACCAGTTGAACGCCATGTCTGCTGCTGCTTCAAATCCAGTAGCGACAAACTCACAAATCATGTCGTTGAATTCGCCTGTGGATTTTGGTTGAATTGCCCAAGTGGTCATGCGTTGGATCTCCTTTGTGTTTACTCTTCTATTATACATGGTCAACCTGCGAATACAATGGCAGGTTGGGAATCGTTAACAAACTGTTGTACTTTGTCCTGTTGGATTTTAACCACGGTCTGACTGTTCTTGTTTGCCTTGCTTAGTCCTAGCATTGCTTTGATACCATTGTTCGATGTGCATCTAAATCTAAGACCAATATCAATTCCACTCCCTATGTCATTTATACCTTTACCTGGTGCTAGGAATATAACCTTGGCAGAACTCTTGCCCTTGCCCATCACTAATACTGCTTTGTATTGTTGTTTTAACAAACGTGCCAAGGGTGTGCGTTCATGGTCTATAATGTATAATGTGTCAGTCTCGCTGTCTGCTACTACCAGTTTAAATCCCTTTTGCTTATCACATACCGACTGCTTGAGGAATTTGGTGAGTTGACTGCTTGTGATTTTGCATAGTGCTGCTTCACAACATTTAGCATACCAGTCACGAACTTCCATAATATCAGGGGTGATATTATTTTCCCTGCAATAGGTAACAAACTCCCTGAACTGTGTAAATATGGTTCTGTCGATGATGCCATTAATGTCTGAGGTGTTGAGGTAATCGAATGACCCATTGCGAAGTCCTTTCTTTCTCTTGATAGAAATGGGAACATTGCCTGCCATTGCGTCTGCTTTATTTTTTGTCCCTCCAAGATGAGTGACAGGGCAATCGAAATAATTACGATTGTTGAGAAGTTCAATGACTGCATGTTCGTTAGCAATTCCTTCGTAGTGGGTGGATCCGTTAGTTTTAAACATAGTTAGTGCGTGATCGACACGCTATAGGGTGAATAGAATGGGACTTACAACAATTGGCCGAAGCGAGATGTACGCCCTGCTGACCTAGTGGCGGTCAGAAATATTCCAGTGACCCATTGGGTGTGACTGGAATTCAAAATTTCTTTCGTGCATAGCGGTTAATGCTGCCATGACTGCTTTGTCTTTAAGACATGATTCTGACATCAGTACTTGATTGTCGAATGCTTTAATGAGTTTGT
>Ga0098037_1000137_pt1 | contig 47726 bp, 58 predicted proteins | sample 5_EtaG_FD_75050 | JGI IMG/M metagenome (GOLD analysis project Ga0098037, IMG submission 75050) | Marine viral communities from the Subarctic Pacific Ocean - 5_ETSP_OMZ_AT15132 metaG | ecosystem: Environmental > Aquatic > Marine > Oceanic | place: Pacific Ocean | collected 2015-01-08 | reverse complement strand
GGGGGGGGGGGGGGGGGGGGGGGGGGGGGGGGGGGGGGGGTCATTTTTCAAACCCCCTCCCCCCCTAGGGGGTACCCCCCTACCCCCCCTGTCCAGATCTGCGACCATCGAGCTGGGGTTGCCATCGATCCGGATCGGGTATCGGCAGGCGTTCCTGTTCTGATCCGGATCAGGTATCGCTGGGCGCAGTGCTTGATCCGGATCGGCCTGATCCAGATCAGGGAAAACCGATCGGGGTGGGCTCTAGATCCGGATCGACCTGATCCGGATCGGAAAACCAGGCAGGGCCCCGCGATCTCTGATTTTTTCGAGATCAAAAAATCTCTCAAAAAGCCCCTAGTAGGGCCCTAGAGCCGATCCGGATCGGGCTTCGGAAAAACCGCAGCTGCGGGTTTTCCACAGTGGTTGTGGAAAATCCACATGTGGTTTTTCCGAAGGGCTGCGGGTTTACCGCAGCTGTGGAAAGTCCGCAGTCCGCTGCGGTAAACCCGCACCGATCCGGATCTGGGTGCGGCAAACCCGTACGGCAAATCCGAAGCCAGATCCGGATCGAGGGGAAAACCCGAAGCGGATTTTCCGAAGCCCGATCCGGATCGAGGGGAAAACCCGCACGGCAAACCCGAAGGCCTGATGTGGATTTTCCGATGTATGTAAGCGGTAAACTACGATGCTCGAAAGCGGGAAAGCCGTACGGCAAATCCGAAGCCCGATCCGGATCGAGGGGAAAACCCGCACGGCAAATCCGAAGGCCTGATGTGGATTTTCCGAAGGCCCCCTGCGGCAAACCCGCACGGCAAATCCGAAGGCCTGATGTGGATTTTCCGAAGGCCCCCTGCGGCAAACCCGTACGGCAAAACCGAAGGCCTGATGCGGGTTTGCCGATGTATGCAAGCGGCGAACTACGATGGTCGAAAGGGGTAAACCCCGGTGCAGATCCGCAGCGTCGGAAGATCCGCAGACCCCGATGCGGGAGATCCGCAGACACGACGCGCGCCCCGTATAACCCTTGACACGTCAACAGACGGACGGGACTTGACGGTCTGTTGACAACCGACGAGAGATCAGCCCAAACCGTCATTTTCGAGCGGTCGACGGGATCGATTCGGGGCGGCCGCTGCATTTTCTGCCGTTGACATGGGAGAGTCAAGGCGCGCCAAACATCCAAACCCGGTGCAACGAGGTGAAACATGACAAGCAACGACCCCCACAACGCGAGCCACTGGAAAACCCTAGCAGGTGACACAATGCAGGCATGGGATCTAGGTTGGGAGGTAGCCCACCGTGCGGATTGTGAAGACCGCGAATGCAGCGTGGACGATCTGTTGCTCGATGTCATGCGCGACGGCTGCGAAGATGACGCGGGCTGGCTTGAAGTCGCGTCGCATGTCGTGGATGGAATCCGCGCCTATCGTGAAGACCGATAAAACCCCCTTTCAAACTACATTTTGGAGATACCGATGACTGATTCCCTACCCTTCGAGGCTCATTCCGCATGGTTCGCAGCATTCGAGCGCGCCAGCGCAACCCGAAAGCGCCTGTCAGTCGTCGCGCAGCTGCCGCGCCCATTATCGGGCGGCTGGCGCGGCGTGGTCACACAAGCGCGCGACGTCGCGACGTCCGCAGGACAAAACACCGTCGCTCGCCGACTAGAGGCGCGCCTATCGGGCGCGGATAGCGTCTGCGAGGTAGGCACCGACGGCAAGCGCTACGTCTGCAGCGGATGCGGTGGGGCTCTACCGCTTGACGCCTTCGGGCGTCGCAAGATGGACCGACGCGTCAAGCTCGACGACGACGGTTCACCTATCCTCCGCGCACACTGGCACGTTGTCAGCGTGGGTACGCCTGAAAACGGGCGTTGCCGCGTGGTTATCCAAGTCCGGCAGAATGCGTGCAGGGCATGCCGTGGAGGACATGTCACCGAGCAAGCACGCGCGGCATTCTGGGCGCGGCGATAAACCCCCTTTCAACCTGAACAATCGAGGATACCATCATGTACGAGTTTATCTACATACCTGCTATGCCGCGGGATATCACGATCACAATGTGCATCGGGCGCAACGTGGGAGCCGTTCCCATGTCTGATACCGCTTGGAATGCGTTCATAGCAGACGCCCACGCGCTTGTTGTGGGGCAGTTGCGCGCCCCGTGGAGCGCCTATGCAGCCGGCGACGTGCCAGCGCCCCCGGACGCGGTGCCTTTCGTCACAACCACATACGGGACGTCTACATGGGAGGGCGTAGAGGAGGAAACCTGTACGCTCGTTGCCACCGGCATCGATTCCGACGAACACGAAGCCATTGTTGAGAATCGTACCGAGGTCCAGCGTGACATGGGTTTGGGTTTAGAGGACGCGGACTTGACGCCGCTGGACATCCTACGGTTGGTCCCTTTCGACTTCATGAGCGAGACAGTGGAGAACGTGCGGTGCGCGCTAGAGGGGCGCTTGCCTGGGCTCTGCGCGCTCTACAGTCAGGACGCCATTTTCTACGCGGTCGCGAGACACGGCGAGGACGCGGGTTTGGGGGGTCAACGATGAACGCCCTGCTTACCGTTCTCGATGTCTTGTTGGGGCTCCTGATCCCCTTCGCGCTCGGTTTGTGGGTTGGGGCGTCCGTCCCCCGTCCGAGCGACGGGGGGACCCCATGACGACGGTTTACCCGGTCGACTTCCGGGGGAAGGTCGTACGCATACCCCCGCTTGCTACCCTTGCCCGTACCGGGGCCGCGCTAGGCGGTCTCGGATGGTACGCGCGCGCGCATGGGGAGCTTTCCGCATACGCTGCCGACGTAGGGGAAAACCCACAACGTATTGCGGATATCCTTGCATTGACCTCGCCACGACAAACCGTAGCCCGCAACGTACAACTTACGCGGGCCTACGTAGAAACCCGCAGCACTGCGGGCATGTTACCGAGCGTTATTGCTGCGGTAAAGCACTACGAAGCATGTGGAGAAATACGCGGCCCCAAGACGTCCGCATTTTCCCGCGCGCTCATGGGGGAAAATGCCGTAGTCATCGATGTGTGGATGTTTCGCGCGATGCGGTTAACCCACAAGACCATGACGGCAAAACGCTACAGGGAAGCCGTGGCGAAAGTCCGAAGGTGCGCGCGGTATGTCCGCATGGCGCCTGCGGATTGTCAGGCGAGTGTGTGGTGCGGTATCCGCACCCTGTATGGGTATAAGTCCGCAGGTGACCTGCGGTTTTTAGGAGGTGAGAGTGGAAAATCCGAAGGGTCCGGGTGCGGTAATCCTTGACGTATTGTTCACCCTACTCGGGTGGGCAATACTGACAAGCGGGTGCTAAACCCCCTCGGGTGTCCGTAGAAAATACGGGCACCCCCCCTTCGGATTTTCCCGGACACCGGGATGCGGTAAATCCGAACCCCCCTGCGGCCCACCCGCACCAGTGGGGGGTGTACTACGTACGTAGAAAACCCCTACACATATTGTGCTCGGTGATTTCGACCGAGATCTAGTTATATCCCGCTAGGGTTACGGATCTACTCGTCTTCCCACCGTACAACGCAGATGGGGACGGTACCTTCCGCCTCGATCTCAATGGTGATCCAAACCCCGTCCGGGTGAGATCCAGCAAGCCGATCTTCACGCATCTCCCACACGCCGCTGTGGGTCATTACGGTGATCCAAGAAGGGTCGACGTCGTGCGGCCAGACTATCTCGAAAGATCCGGAGTAGGTCAGGAGCAGCGGGCGTTCCATGTTGAAGCAGTCAACGGTTAGAGATTCGTCTCCATCGGTGCGCCATCTCCAGTCCCCCGGCTGTCGAACCTTGGCCTTGGTGTCGAAGAGGACGGAGGAGATCTGTTGACCTTGCAGATCTTCAAGTCGGACCCAGATGTCCTGATCTAAGACGTTCAGATCTGTCCATCGGATCGGAGCCAACACCGTGCCGATCCCCGATACCACGTCGGACCAGCTGCCTACCCGAAGAAGGACGGCCTCGGACGCCCGGTAGCTCACCTGCAGGTAGTTCCTCTTCTGAACGATCTGCGTCACCTCTGCTGCGGGGGCCAGCGCGGTGTCAAACGCGGGCGCGTCGGCCTCCGCCACGACCTCCACCACGGGCTCGGTCGGAGCGGGCGTTAGATCCCCCACATACACCGGTTCGCGAGAGGGGGAGCAGGCGATCGAGAAAACGGTCAAGAAGCGAAGCATGCCGTAATGTAGCCGATCTTCATATGCCTAGGTCCCCGCCATGACGTCCCTCTATGTGGGGTGGGTGGGGAGCTGAAACGGCTGTCCAGGACGGACCTAGGTATTTTGACAGATCGAGGTTTTCAAACCAAACCGGGCTAGGTTACGGAAGCAACCAAGGAGAAGTGATGGCAGAGCTAAGCTCAAGTTTCTATGTAGATCCCCAGGACCTCGCGCCCCTAGCGGCCCTCGCGGAGGAGGAGGGCTTCGAGAGCATCGACGACCTGATTTTTGAGGTGGCCCTTCGATCTGTTCAACCGGGGATCTGCAGGGTCTGCGGGTTCACGGCCTCGCGCATGGAGCCCGACCAGCGGGAGGGCTGGTGCGAGGAGTGCGAGACGCCCACCGTTCGGTCGGTGGCCGTACTCGCGGGGCTAAACTAAGAGCCCCTCCGGGCAGTACCGCCCCACGTCTTCCCGGAAGAGTTGGATCTGCAGCCGGGGCAGAACGCGCGGGCCGTCGTCCGTAAGGACGTGGGCGAGGCCATCTTGCAGACGGATGAGGCGGCCCTCGACCCCCCCGCCCAGGCGGGAGCGTAGCTGGCCGTTTGCCAGATCTTTCTCCTCGATGATCTCCAAGAGAGCTTCGTCAACCAACAACCAGCGGGCTTCATTCTCTGCCCAGCATTTCTTAGAACACAAGGTTTTGCCTGCCTTCCCAACGTCCTCGTGGGCCACCGCGCCGCATATCGAGCACGGGGGGAGGCTCTGTCGTGTTAGATTGTCCATGTGGCTCCTGTTGTTGAGCGCCGGGCGAGATAACACAGAAGGAGAGCACATGTCGAATGTAGGTTTTGTGATCAGCGTAGACTCGGAGAAGCCCGTGGAGGCGGAGGTCTGCGAGATCGTCTTGGCGGAGATGCAGGACATCGACCACCATGTCGTGTTCGACGATCTAACCCTGAAGGTGCGGGTCACCGAGAAGGGCATCCTTGGGTACGGCCAGGTGCCGATGCGCCACGAGGAGGTCGATCTGATCTGTACGCTCCTACAAACGAGGATCGAGAGGAAGCTCCAGGAGCTACTGCTTGACAGTCAGGGAGAGGCCAGCGTTTCCGTAGGCCCGCTCCCAGAGGAGGATCTCTTGTTTGATAAGACCGGGACGCTTCGCTACGAAGCTGCGCTAGATGTTGTGGACGAGGTGGTCGCACGTCGCCAGGAGCTGCAGGGCGGGACCTTGAAGGTATCCGACCTGCCCGCGATCCAGGAGCTGGTGGACGCCGTCCTACTCCGAAAGGGATTGCCCTTGGTGGACCTGGACATCTCGGAAGACCGGGAGCTGGTGGCGAACCCCACCCGGCGCGGTCTGGCATAAAAATAGGGCGGATCGCTCCGCCGCCCCCCGCACGGGCTACAAGGGTTTCGTAACAACCCGGCAGGCGAGTGTGGGCATGCGGTTTTTCAAGAGCGAGCGAAGTGCAAGAGCTGCGAGGCGGCGGTTTCGAGGTACCCTCTGCAAGGTGGAGGTGGGCTCGAAGGCGTGGCGCGCAGGTATGCGTTGGGCAGTCCTGCCCGCTTGAGACAACAACAATACGATCTAACTACGAGGTGCAGAATGAGCAATACCCCCTTTAAGAACTCCCCTATCGCGCTCTCCCCCAGCGGAGAGAAGACCGACCTCCGCGTTATTGGCCGCACGGCTGGTGGCAGCACCATCGTGTGGTCGGAGACCAAGGGCATCTCCGAGATCCCTTGGGAGGTCCACGCCGTTTGGCCTACGCCCTGGCAGGGCCGCACCGACCTTCCCGTCCCCACGGCCAGCGTCAAGTAGATCGGAGGCAGATATGCAATACGACGAACAAGAGCTGCGGCTGTACCTGTACGGTCGCCACGGCCTGACGGACGAGTGCGAGCCCCAACGGATCGCTGACGCCCTGTACCCCCTCGCTGTGGAGCTGAACCCCCAATCGGAGGAAGACCCGCTCCTGATCTTCGACGCGCTCCACCAGGCCTGGAAGTGGACGTCGGAGATCACCGACATCCCCCAGGTGCCCGCCTACAACCTGACGGAGGACTACGAGGTGTGGGCTCACTCGAAGGGGGTGTGGGGCTGGCAGCGGGTTCACATCGGGCGCAGCCACACCGGGCGGCCTCGGCCCTTCTACGTGGACGCTGACGGCGTCTGGCAGAGGATCTGGGACACCAAACCCCTGGCGCGCGAGGTGCCCCGTGCAGACGCCTGAACAATCCGTGCCCGTCGTCAGCCATCGGTGGGAGGACGGCTGGTGGCTTCGCCAGGGCGACGGCCCCCACGGGGCCATCCTCTACAACGGCTCGACCCGGACGGCGGTGGTGTACGCCTCGCTTTGTCCGGAGGACAACCGGTGGCTCTTGATCTCTGAATGTGGGCGGCCTTGGGTCGCCAGCGCCCCTCGTAGTTCGGAGGTCTAGAGGACCATGGATGACGGGATCAAGTGGAAAGCGGGGCCTCCGCCCCCTACGGCGCAGCTGCACTGGTACCACCTGACGCTTCCCGACGGCTCTACGATCCGTCGAATATCGGACGGCGTCAGGGAGTGGCAGGGCGGGGAGAAGTATTCTAGGGGCCGACCGCTCGGTTGGCTGCGCGTTACCGGACACTCGAAGATCTGCATAAGGAGCAGATATGCATGACGACCTACCCGACTTCACCTGTCCGCCCATCAACAACCTACAGCGGATCATACGTCAGCTGACGTGGAGGGCGAGCCAGGGCGAAGAGAAGCACAAGCTCGCGGCCTGGAAACTTCAAGCGGAGGCGTTAGAGATCTTGGAGACCGTCCGAGATGAGAACGCCCAGCTCCGCAAGGCCTACAAGAAGATCTCTAGAGGGGAACCATGTTCAAAGCGATAACCAACATTCTGCGCTCTACGGCGAGCAAGGTCTACAAACAAGCTCCCGCCCAACCCCAACCGGAGGAGGAGGACCCCTACGCGGGGCTCTATGACTCCCCAGAGGGGTACGCACCGGAGGAAGAGCAGCTCGACCCTGCGGACTCGCCCGTCTTCCGGGCCGTGGGCTCGACCTTCTGGTACACCCTGCCGCAGCTCTGGTCCGACTTCGACGACTTCGGCCTGTACGAACTGGATGATCTCGGGCAGAAGACTCCTCTGTCAAACCTGGAGGATGTCGAGAGCGGCATCCGCCTAGCCGAGGTGAGGGACGAGATCTGCTTCGGCGCGTTCTACCAAGGTCGCTTCGTTCGTTTCGTCCAGTAGGTACGCATCTCTAATCCGTACCTAGGTACCGTACCTAGGTACGTCTTGCCCTCTGTCGATCTCCATGCTAGGGGGAGATCTAGACGGAGGACGCTATGGCGATTCGAGACAAGGCCCAGGCTGCGATCATGAGGGCGGCCAACGAGCGGCTGGACGGGTTCGTCAACCTGCTCACGGGGCAAGGCGACTCCGCTGTAGACAAAGGGGCTTCCTGGGATATCCAGTCGATCAACCCCTTGAGTATGCCGCAGCTCAAGCAGGCCTACCGGGGCAGCTACTACGCCCGAAGGATCGTCGACCTGCTCGCAGAGGACGCCGTGGTACGAGGCTGGAAGGTCATGGACCCGTCCGACCCGGACGCCACGCAGGACCTGCGATGGGCCCAGGAAGACAAGAAACACAATATCCCGCAGATCCTTACGAAAGCTCTGAAGTGGGCCAGGGCCTACGGCACGGGCTACATCGTCCCCATCACGTACGATCTCCAGCCGCTCAACAAGCCGCTGTCTCTGGACCTGCTCTACCAGGTCCAAGACATTATGGTCTTTGATCCTGACGAGTGCCGACCGCAGAACTTCTACGCGGAGGACACGCCCACCACACGCCTGGGAGAGCCCTCGGCGTTCAGGATCAACGCGGGCTCGCTCTCTGGTTTCTCCGGTAGGTGGGGACAAGCCTTCACCGGTACCGTCGACATCCACCCGTCTAGGATCATCCCTTTAATCGGGAACCCCCTTAGCTCGTTTGACAGGATCAACCACCCCTATGGTCTGGGGGAGTCCATCCTCCAGGCGATGTGGTTGGCCTTGGCTCGGGCGGACGGCATTGACGGCGCAGCGGCAATATTGGCCAGCGAGATGAAGCAGGACATCGTGAGGATCCCCGACCTGAAGGCCATCGGCACGTCGGACGCTAGGGACGCCTTCCAGCTCCGCATGAAGCTCCTCAAGCTCTCTAAGAGCCTCCTGGGCATGATTGTACTGGGCGCGGGCGAGGAGTACGAGTCCAGGGCGTCAAACGTGGCGGGTTTCAGGGATCTGTCGCAGACCGCTAGGGACGCCCTGGTGGCAGCATCCGGATACCCAGAGGCGATCCTCCACGGCAAGGCTACCTCCGGCCTAGCCACGGCTCCGGGCACGGAACAAGAGGCCTACCACCGAAAGGTAGAGACCGCGCAGGTGCAAGATCTACAACCTGCCTTGAACCGCATCTATCAGATGATCGCTGCCGCGAAGACCGGCCCGTTCGCAGGACAGAAGCGGTACCGCAAGTTTATGATCGAGTTCAACCCCTTGGTGCGCGAGAGCGAGAAGGACACTGCCGCTCGGTCGCTTATCCACGCCCAGCGGGACTCCATCCACGCAGGCATGATCTCCGCCGTGGACCCCTCCCTCGGAGCGGCCTTCGTTCGGTACCTGGCGGCCAACCGATACGGCAAGCACGGCTGGCAAGACCAGCTGCCTCCCTTCGAGCCCGCCGACTGGGACGCACCCGCCGACCCTGAAGAAGCGCCAGAGATGGAGGCTGCACCGTTGGCCCCGGACGGGCAGAAGCCATCCGAGAAAACTCCGCAAGGAAAAGCGACCACGGCAGGGGCGCAAGGCGTAGACCTCCAGGTGCTCAACACCGGCAAGGGGCAGTTCGACTCCATGGCCAGCGGGGCGCAGTCGCTTCTCACGGAGTGGGTGCAGATCGACGCGGAGACCTACGAGGGGGAGACGGTCAGACTTCCTGCCTTCGTTAAGGAAGCGGCCAACAAGGCGCTGTTCTGGAAGCAGAAGTACCCAGAGATCTACGACCTGCTCGACGAGGTGGAGTGGCGCTGCATCCAGCAGTTTGCCTCCAGGGGCCTGGTTGGACAAGAGACCCTTCGCCAGATGGACGAGGCGGCGGACTATCGGGGGGCCTACTCGGCAGCCCTGCATAGAGCCAGATCTCACAAGGAGCCTTGGACGGAGCCCAACATCCTACGTTGGATGGGGTGGGGAGGATCGGCAGGCATCTCCTGGGCTCAAGAGCAGCGGCTGCTGGTCGGTTGATGCAGATCTTAGACATCCAACGCAGGCTCAAAGACCTGGGGTTTGACCCCGGTCCTCTAGACGGTAAGCAGGGTCCGAAGACCACGAGGGCTGTCCGGTCTTTCCAGCGATCTCGCGGGCTTACGGCGGATGGGATCGTAGGCCCTAAGACGCGCGCCGAGATGGAGATGGGTACTCGCGAGATACCTGGGCTCCAGGACTTTCCTTGGTTAAAAGAGGCGTATCAGCTAATGGGGGTACAGGAGATTCCAGGAGAAGAGCACTCCGATCAGATCCTATCTTGGGCCCACGGTGTAGGGCTAGGAGGCGTCTACACCGAGGATGAGATCCCCTGGTGCGGCCTCTTCGTGGCGCACTGCGTCTCGGTGGGTCTCCCCGACGAACAGATCCCGCTCAACCCCCTGACAGCCAGGAACTGGATCGGTCTAGGAGAAAGATCGGAGTCGCCTGGCCTGGGCGACGTGCTGGTCTTCTGGCGGGGTAGCCGGGATGGCTGGATGGGGCACGTCGGCTTCTACGTGGGAGAGACCGAGGCCCACTACTTGGTGCTGGGCGGTAACCAACGGGACTCGGTGTCCATCTCAAAGATCTCGAAGAGAAGACTCCTGCAGGCGCGGCGTCCTTCGTCTGCGACGGGAGGGCCAGGGAGGCAGCTAGAGTCGAGCGGGGAGGGGATCACCGTCACCGAAAACGAGGCCTAGCCCTTGCAGGTTCGGATCGTTCAAGTTATCTCTGTCCCCGTATTCTGTTTGGATCTTCCCAAATGAAGAAGACGTCCTACCAATACCGGGTCGACGCCGTGCCGGTCGACGACGTACAGCTCCTACCTCCCGCCGAGGGTCCGGGTGGAGCTTTGCTCGTGGAAGGAATCGTCGCCAGGCCAGGCATCTACAAGTATATGATGCCCGACGGATCTGTTCGGCGGGAGTTGGTACCGGCCTCTTCTCTGTGGAAGCGAGACAGCATCGGTACGTTGGGCAGAGCCCCCATCACGATCGAGCACCCCCCGGAGATGATCGACGAGGACAACGTCCTCAAGTATTCTCACGGAGACGTCGGGGAAGAGATCGTAGAGGCCAACGGCGGGTTTGTTAAGATCCGCATGGCGCTAAGAAGCCGCGAGGCGCAGGACGCCGTCCGTGCAGGCAAGGTGCAGCTGTCCCCAGGCTACCGCGTGGAGACCCGTGAAGAGTCGGGAGTCCACCCGGAGTTCGGCAGGTACGATGCGATCCAGGTCAACCGGGTTTACAATCACGTCGCCATGACGGACCAAGCTCGGGGCGGAGATCAGATGCAGTTCCGGACGGACTCGGTGCTGTCCGGCGAGTTGATGGATCTACGAAGCGACGACAAGAGCACCCCGGCCAAACCCTCGGAGCGCGTGAAGGGATCTAAGAAGAACCCCAGCGGCAGCGCGGGCGGTAAGCGCGGTGGTATCAAGATCTCCGAGACCGTCGAGAAGGGGCTCCGCAACAAAGTCGACCAGCACAACGAGAAGCACGGCGACACCCCCTCGAAGAAGGTGGATCTCGGTATGCTCAAGGCGGTCTACCGACGCGGCGCTGGAGCCTTCTCCACCAGTCACCGCCCCGGCATGACCCGCAACCAATGGTCAATGGGCAGGGTGAACGCCTTCTTGCGGCTGGTGCGGACAGGCAAACCCAAGGACGCGCAGTACACCAACGACAACGATCTTCTTCCCAAGGGCCATCCACGAGCTGACGCGGAGGAGATGTACTCCGTGCCGGAGGCCGCACGCAACAACGCCAAGAAGGCGCTGCGTTGGCTCGCAGAGAAGGAAGGCGCGCGAGGTATGACCCCTGCGGGCATGCGAACCGCGCGGAAGTTGGCGTCGGGGGACAAGATCCCTCTCTCGCTCGTTGCCAAGATGGCAGGCTTTGCTCGACATCGGAAAAACGCCGAAGTCGATCCTAAATACAAAAACGAACCTTGGCGTGATGCAGGCTATGTGGCCTGGCTCGGCTGGGGTGGCACAACCGGCGTCGACTTCGCCCGTAAGATCACGGGTGCCGACGAGGGGGATTCTATGGAAGAGAAGGACTCCTACGAAGAGGAAGAGATGAAGGTCGACCAAGAAGGCTGCAAGGAGTGCGAAGGTTGCGAGGGCTGCGAGGAGTCCCGATCCGATGCTCCTGAAGAAGTCGTCGAGGACGCCGAAGAGATGGCCGAGGACGCCGAAGAAGAGAAGGAGGACAAGCACACCGAGGAGCACAAGGCCGAGGAAGAGATGGCCGAGGACGCCGAAGAAGAGAAGGCGGACAAGCACACCGAGGAGCACAAGGCCGAGGAAGAGATGGCCGAGGACGCCGAAGAAGAGAAGGAGGACGAGGAGGAGATGTCCGAAGATGCTCCTCTCACGGCTTCCCAGCTAGAAGCTGCTATGTCCGAGATGCTTGAGAAGATCTCCGGCATGATGGCTCCGATCCTCAAGATGGTTCCTCAAGGCGAGGAAGAAGAGATGCCAGGAAGAACAGACGCCCTGGACATGGACTCTGGAACCTACCATATGAAGCGCACCCGACTAGACGCCCTTGCGCGCGATCTGGAGATCGAATACGAGGGATGCGTCAGTCTTGCGGATCTTGCCCGCAAGGTGGTACACTTCGCCAGACCAGAGATCCGTTTCGATAGCGACCTGGACTACATCGCCGCTGCCGAGATGGTGCAAAGCCCGAACAAGGCAGGGGTTATCCGTAAGGATGCCCTTGAGATCCCCCTCACTACCAAAGTGCGTACAACCTACGGTCCTTCTAAGGGCTGACCCACCTCACCAGGAGTTGATCCTATGGCTAACATCCACCGCAGGGCTTCAGACGTCCGCGCCAAGACTCTCGTAGGCTTCTCGGGGCAGGTCGTAGAGGACCCGCGTAACGCCGAGAAGGACTTCATCAACGCAGCAGCCGCTGTCACGCACAAGATCACCATTCCGATCTCTGCGGCGGACGGCACGGACGGCTTCACCCTGACGCTCGGAGGTCGTGCAGATCTCTCGGACGTGGCGGTGTCGCTCACCACCACGGGCGATGCTAACACCCCTGCGCTCGCGGCGGCGGAGCTTGTGGATCTGTTCAACGCTTCCGCTTCGCGTACGCAGTTCGCCTTCGCTTCGCGCGACGGCGCGAACCTGATCCTCACCGCTCCCGCTTACGGAGCCGAATGGGCCTTCACCGTGGGAACGCCTGCGGGCTCCAGCGGCCTGACCGTCGGCACCGTGGTGACCGTGTCGGGTGCAGACCCCAGTGCGGCCCCGTACGGCGCTGCCGTTTACGCCGTGCCTAGCCCTTCGTCCCGTATCGGCGAGACCAGCGGGGCCGTCGTTCCTGCCGCAGCCGCTGCCCTCAAGACCAAGCTGACCGTTACAGCTGCCGATAACGGCAAGGTCTTTCGCCTCGTAGTGAAGCAAGGCAGTGACAAGATGTTTGTGGACGTGACGTCCACAAACGCGGTGGGCACCACGGCGACCGCCATTGGGGCGGCCCTCACCCTTGCGGGCATTACAAACGCGGTGGATACCGCCGATGTGACCATCACCGCGAGTAAGATCGGCGAGTCCTTGGACGTGTCCTTCTTCGACATCGTGGCAAGCACTGTCGCGATCACGATTGCGGACGCCACTTCGGGTCTGAAGATCCGACAAGACCAGCTTCTGGGCGTCGTGGCCTACAAGCCGACCATGTACGACACCAAGCTGATCGGGACTGCCGCAACGGGCGTCCCTGCAGGCGAAGAAGGCATCTTGCTGACGGAAGGCTTCTTCCTGATTAAGATGGGCGACTCCGCAACCGTGGCAGGTCAGAGCCTCTTCATCGGTACTTCGGCATCCGAATCCGGAAAGCTCTTTTTCGCTTCGAGCACTACTCGCGTCTCCTGGGCACGCTGTGTGGCGGTCTCGGCGGCTCGCGACGGGTTCACCCTCTGTCGTCTTCTCCCCCTCTCCGCTTGATCCCTCGGTGCCAGGCTTGAAGCCTGGCACCTTCTTCACCTCTTTCCGACCCCATGGACACCTCAACACCTAGGATCGACCCCATGTCTAAAATGCATATCGACGCAGTGGCGTCTCTCCGCCACGGGCAGGTCGTCCCGGCGTCCTCTGCCGACGCGCGGGCCTCGGCTTCTCTCTTTGGTCGCGCGCTTCAAATGGCCCGCTCAACGATCTCGGAACGCAACGACGGCGGCACGGCCCAGCACATGCTGGATCGCTTCGACGCAGCTGTGGATCGAGTGACTGCTAAGGCCCTGAATACCTCGAACACTCGGTACGATGCCATCGGCGCGGAGGGCGGCGGTCTTCTGGCTGGCCAGCTCCGGCACGTTCTTAGCGAAGTGCTCGAAGAGAAGCACCCCACGCCTAACGGCTTGCGGCTCTTCTCGGTGGATTCCACCGTCCCTCTGGGAGCCCGCACTGTGGGCGTCCGTCGTATCTACGAGGCGGGCGAGGCTCGGATCTTCCGAGGCGGTGATAGCTCGATTCCTAAGGTCAGCCTGGCGCAAGCAGAGATGGACTTCCAGGTCCGTCACTACATCACGTCGGCGGTCTGGGACGTCTTCGAGGAGATGAGCGCGCAGTACGCCCAGTCCAGCGGCGTGTCCTTGGACTACGTGGCCCAGCTGGCGCGGATCGCTCGCGACGTGCTGGAGCGGTTCACCAACGACATGACGTGGAACGGAGACGCCACGGCGCGGATCTACGGTGTCTTGAACTACCCGTGGCTCGACAAGGAAGTCAGCTCGGTGAGCTTCGGTGGTACGCCTGCCGACACCAACCTGCACCTCAAGGAGCTGAACGGCTTCATCAACCGTCAACGCCACGCCTCGAAGGGCGTCATGGGGCCCAACAAGATGGTGACCTCGCCGCGCGTTGCGGACTTCATCATGCAGACCCTGATCAAGGACAGCACGGGCCTCCGTGACCGCACCATTGGCGAGGTGCTCCTTGCGAGCAGCCGTCTTGAGGGCGAGATCGAGCAGGCTTGGGAGCTTGAAGGTATCCTCGGCGCGAATGTCGACGGCATCTTGCTCTACCGCGACGACGCCTTGGGCATCCAGAACGTGATCCCTGGCGGCGGCATCCGGTCCTTGCCTCTGCACCAGACTGACATCGAGCGCCGACAAGTGTTCTTCATGCCGCACGCCGGTGTGCGTATGCTTGAAGTCGGAAACAACCTGCTCGTTTACGTCTCTTGGGCCGGTTGATCCGGCTCGGAAGCCATCGAGCCTCGGCTTGACGGATTCTCGACCCCGGTGTTAGGGTAGGCACCGGGGTCGTTCTTTATGTCCGATCTCTACCCTTCTACCCAAGGACTCCATCATGGCCAAAGACGTAGCTGTTCTAGTGAACAATGAAGATGCCTCGCTCGCACTTCCGATCTTCTATCTTACGAAGGCGGATGAGGATGCGAAACGCAACCCGCAAGCCCTCTGCCTAGGCGCGGCGATCGATCGCGGTATTGTCGGTAAGCCAGCTCCAGAGATCTCTCTGAACGCTTACTCCTTTCAACGGCTGAAGGCGCACCCGATCTTGAAGGAGCTAGTCAGGCTCCGTAGGATCGAGTTCCGCGCTCCAGGCTTGCTCATCGGGACCTGATCTGGAGTAGACCATGGCGGTTACATCTACAGAACTGGCTATAGGAAACCGGATCAAGCTCTGGGTGCCTCGGTTCGCAGACGCCGCCTGGTGGGGATCTGATTCCTCGGAGCCGGGTGCTCGCGTACTCGCGTTCATCCAGGCTGCCGAGAGATCCCATACTCTCGCTGCCTACGTGACTTCGGCTATCTACATCGACGCCATGTCTTGCTGGGCCCTGCATTGGCTGATCTTGCAAGAGCGCGAGGAGGCCACGGCGTTCGGAGCGAACGTGGCAGGACCAGTGACCTCGATCCGCACAGGAGACGAGTCCATCGGCTTCCAACAAAGCGCGATGAGCGTGGGCGGCGGCGGCCCCAGTGACGTACAGTACAAAGAGACGTCGTGGGGCAAGCGGTACCTATCCTACCGAGACACCAGGCCGGATGCCCACCTCTTCGTCATCTAGGAGGGGGAGTCGTGGTAGGTCCAAAGGTAAAAACGCAAGTCACTGGAACCTGGCAAGCAAGCCGGATGCTCCGAGATCTAGGGCTCGCTCTCAAGAACCAAGACGGCTCGCTGTCGGTAGGGATCAATCCCAACCGGAGATACTACGCCGGGCGTAAGAAGCCGATCTCCATCGCTCGCGTGGCGGCCTTCAACGAGTACGGCGTACCCGGTGGGAAGGGTTGGAAGGTACCTCCTCGGCCTGCCGTGGGTACGGCTCTCGCCAAGAACGAGTCGAAGTATCGCAGGAGCATGCAGACCCGAATAGGGATCGAGGCCTCCAAGACCGCCAAGAAGAAGAGAAGCCCCAGGGCTCACAAAGCAGCGATGCGCCGGAGCATGATGGCCCTCGGGAAGATGGTCGCGGACGACATCCGCAGGTCCATCCTCGGGTGGGCGAAGCCCAGAAACGCCGACGAGACGATCCGTAAGAAAGGCTTCGACGATCCCCTCGTTGAGACGCGCAAGCTGGCCTCTGCCTTCGAGCCGACCTGGACCCCCAGCGTAGGTATGGGCAACCCCTTAGGGCCCCTCGCGAAGGCTGTTAAGGCACTAGGAGGCAAGAAATGAGCCACGGCCTGAACAAGATCTCTGTGTCTATGTCCAACGCAGCGGCGTTTGCCTCGGGGTGGACCTTGACTGCCGCAGGTCAGCTTACAACCGAAGGCATGACGGGCTACGCGGCCTCCACGGTCTACGCCGTAGTCCAGCCCATGGGGGCTAGGAGATCTGTCGAACTAGCCGGATCGCAGCAGCTGGCGCGTTACAAGATCTGGATTTACAAGAACGCGGACGGTACCTGGCCCACCATACGGGGCGGCCCAGATCTCTCGGCGCAGTTCTTGCCTACGCTCTTCTACATCGGGGGGCTCTACTACGAGGTGCAGTTCGTCAAGGACTGGCAGACTGGGCTACTGCCTCACATCTACGCCGAGGCAGAGCTGTTGGGTCTTAGTCGCCCGGCTACCGAGAACACCGTAGATCCCGGAAACGCATCCAACACGGTGGAGTGGTAATGTCCGAAGCCAACACGATCCGCGTCTTGATCTACGAAGGCCTTCGAGACGCCCTGCTAAACCAGGTGCTCTCCGCCGCTATCTGGGGCATATCTTCCCAGAACATCGTCTCGGAGCCCTCCGAAGCTCCACAGACCAAGCAGTTCTTGTCTATCAGGATCATACAGTACAATCAACGGCTGGACCTCGTTCCGCAGACCGTCTACAAGGCGGGATCGCTCTCGGACACGGACAAGAGCATCTCCTTGGTCCGATCTACCGTCCGTATCCAATGCCTAGGAGCCCAAGCCTGGGGTTGGCTCGATGCTTTCCTGATGGCGTTGGAGGACTTGACCGTGATCGAATACTTCCGATCGAAGGGTTTTTCCGTGGAGTCCGACGGGGCCGGTATCTCTGATATATCCAGTCTTTTCGGTGCTAGAGAGCAAACCCGTGGATCTGCACTCATCACTGTTACTTGCCGGGCGATCCGAGATCGTGTTATCACTCACACTGAAACCGTTCAAATCGGGATCCCAGCTACGCCTTCCCCGCCTGACGCCTCCGCTACTGTGATCTCGGTCACGCAATCTTTGGAGTGATTCGCCATGACCTCCCCCGTCCAGTCCCACTTCGACAACTTTGTAGTGAACTTGAACCTAGGTTTGCTGCCTACGCTCGGTTTCGTCCTGAACTTCTCCGATGTTCTGATCATCGACAAGACGGCCAACAGCCCGCTTAGCGATGGATCCCTCAACGCATCCACGATCGTCACGGACTCGAAGCTGGCTACCTTCAGCGAAACCCAAGTGATCCCTTCCGGCCAACTCGGAACGATCGGCGCGCTGTGTGTCTCGCATTTCTTCGGCGCGAAGTTTCACCCGCGCACGGTCAAGTTCGTCTCCATCGGAGGCAGCGATACCTACGCCACTGTGGCTAACTACCTGGAGAGCAACAGCGTCAAGTTTCACTCCGTGATCTGCGCGTCGAAAGACCAGGACGACATCAAGGCCTGCGTCGAGGCCTTCAACTCCAACACGGGCGGATCACACCCTGTGTTCGCTGGAGTCACGGGAGACGCGGACAACGACGGCGTTCCCGACATCCTGGACGCCGACGCTTCAGCGGCTGTGAAGAACCTGGCTACGATCAAGCAGCTTAGCGCCGCTCACCAAGATCAGGTCTACGTCTCCTACCACAACCTCAACGCGGTGACCGACGGCGTGGCGGATTGGGCCGAGATCTGCGCCCTGTACGCTTCGACGGACTGGAACAACGAGGCTGCGGGCGGCAACCTGGTGCTGACCAAGACCAAGGCCATGACCGTCAATCTGTCCCAAGCCAACAAGGACGCCTTAGACGCCCTCTTCGTGAACCACGCGCTGCCTATGTTTGGCACCGAGACCTACGTGGACGCAGGCGTGATGGTCAGCGGACGGCCTGTCTACCACATCTTCACGCGGGACTGGTTGGAGAACCGACTGCAGCTGGCGGTGGCCGAGGTCAAGGCCCAGTACGCCAACCTGCGGCGCAAGCTCCCCATGGACTCCCAGGGGCAATCGGTCGTCCTTAACAAGATCAAGGCAGTCATGCAGAACGCCCTTCGCGCCAAGCACACTCTCCGTCCTTCAGAGGCGGAGCGACTTGGGAAGGCGGTGCCTTACGAGAGCGCAGATCCGATCGACGCGACCGCACTCAACAACAAGACCCTCACCTTCACGGTCTTGGCGTACTTCCTTGAGGACGCCCGAAAGATTACGATCAACGCCTTCGTTACGTCCTGACCCCATCATTTAATCGGAGATCACCATGGCGACTTATCCGGGGCTTCCTCGTCCCGCCTTCGCATACAACTTCGCCGCTGTGCAGTGCATCATCGGCACCGTTCCTCTGTCGAACTTCGGGTCAGACGGCGGCATCTCATTCGAGCTGCCGTCCCAGCTCGTGGAGAGCGAGGTTTCCGCTGACGGGTACGTGGTTTACTCCGCGAACAACGACGAGCGGGTTCGGGCGACGATCACGTTGATGGAGACGTCGGGAGCGATCCCGCTTCTCGACGCCCTGGTGAAGGCGCAGGCTGGCCTGCTCTTCGCTGGTGGGCCTCTTGCCGCCGTGCCCTTCTACTTGAAGGACCCCGCGAACGGCGACGAGATCTCGTCGGAGTATTGCGTGTTTCTCCAAGAGCCCACGATCTCAAAGGCCAAGGCTGTTGGCACGCGAGAGTACCAAGTGGAGCTGCCCTACGCCCGCTTCTTGACTGTGCATGGTCCGCTGAATATCGCGGTTCCGTAGCACTGAAGCCCTACTGACCTACCCCAGGGGGACTACCCATGTCTCAAAGCCTAGCTGATCTCGAAGACCTTTCCTTCACCCTCTACGACCGGAAGGGAGAGCCCGTCCAGTACGTGGTCTCTCCTCACGTCGGATCTTCCGGCCTCAAGGTTGTAGACGCCATGCTCGCTGTAGGCATGGGTCCTCTGGCGGAGGCGGTGTTTTCCTCGGCGCGAGCCGCAGAGGCCCAGCGGATGGAGAGCGCCGCCCTCAAGAAGGACGAGCAGGAGATCTCCTTCTCGAAGATCTTGGAACACATCGACCTAGACCACATCGTCACGTCGGCGCAGACGGGCATCCAGTCCATGGGCGGCATGACCAAGCTGGCTCCTCTGGTCCTACAGCACACGACCCGTGCCGGAAAGCGACTGGTTGGGCGAGGCGGAAACACCGCCGAGTTCGATCTGGCCTACACCCGAAACTGGAGAGAGTTCAGAGACGCCTTCCAGCGAGTTATGGAGATCAACGGTTTTTTCGAGCTACTGGCTGGATGGTTCGACGAGAGCGAGTAGTCGAGGACGACCCACCCGCTGGAGCCAGCCCCGGCGTAGCCGATCAATCTGTCCTAGATCTTTTAGCCCTCGGAGTCGGGCAAGACTGGTTATACTTGAGACTTGAGATCCACCCCTTCCTAAAGATGCTCCCAGGGACCGCAGCACGGCTATCCTTCCGTAAGATCATCCAAATGCACGCAATCCTAGACAAAGTAGACGCGGACAAGATCTCCTCTATGAAGGAGATAGAAGAGAAGATGCGAGAGTCTGGGAGATCCAGGAGATAGTCGATGTCGATCTTTAGCGGTATTGCAGGAACCGGTGGGCAGATCCTAATGGGTCTGCGGATCAACATCGGGACCTCGGGAGGCAACCGCCTAGTTGCGCTAGGCAAGAAGGTCTTCGGGCTGCGAAAGAGCTTCATCTCGATGGGCATCACCACGATCTTTCTAGATCGCTTGGTCCAGTCCCTCACGAGGGCTTGGAGGGGACTGAACGAGGTCTTCGGCGTGATGCGCGTGGCGAAGACCAGTGAGGACATCCTCAAGCTGTCCAAGTTCTCGGGCGTGGCGACGGGGCAGCTGCAGGCGTTTGCGGGCGCAGCGTCCGTGGTGGGAGCAGAGCTTAACGACGTGTCCGATCTGTTCCAGACGCTGACAGAGAGGATAGACGACGTCCGATCTGGAGAGAAGGGAATAGCGGAGGACTTCGCCCGTTTCGGCCTTACAGCCAGCACTTTTCAGAACGCCAACGGAGGACTTGAGAAGTTCTTGGCGATGATGAAGCAGCTGGACACACTGGCTCCAGACCGAAGGATGGCCGCTCTGGAGAAGATCTTGGGCGGCGGACTGGCCCAGAAGTTCGGCCAGATGGGCAACGTGCAGGAGATCGCCGCTGCGATGCAGGAGGCTATCGACACGGGCCTGGTGCTGTCCAAGCAACAGCTCAAAGAAGGGCAGAGATTCGCTCGCGCCCAGAGAAGGATCGGGCGTCTTATGAAGGCGCTGTCCAACACGGTCGGATCTGCTTTGCTGCCGGTCTTGACCCGCGCTGCGGACGTGTTGGGCAACACGATCAAGCCTCTGCTTGTGTTCCTGAACAATAACGCGGTCAAGTTTGGAACACATATCGACAAGTCCTTCAAGCCGCTCCTGGACGGGCTGGACAGGCTGCGCGGGTTCTTCGATAAGTTCATCAAAGACGACGGCGAGACCATGGCTCGGTTGCTGCACGGCATGTTGGTTGCGGTGATGTTGATCGGTGGAGTCGTGTTCGGTCCTTTCATAGGTAAGGCCGCTGTTCTGGGGGCTGCGGTTCTAGCCATCGCAATCGCAGTAGACGACATCATGACCAGTCTACGCGGGGGGGATGGTCGCCTGCTTCCCTACCTCAAGGCCCTGGGCCAGTGGTTGAGAGGCATGCCCCTCATCGACCTAATGATGAGGTCGATCTTCCTGTTCGCGCTGCAGCTTCGGGATACGATCCAGCAGGTCGTATCGGGTGTGATCGCCTTTGCTCGGGGGCCTGTCTTCCCGCTACTGCTTGTGATGGCGGCAGGCGTCCTCCAGACCTTTGGGCTCGTGCTGCAGTTTATGGGGCACCTATTCCACACTGTGGTACGTATAGTCAACGTCGTCGTCGAAGCAGTCAGTCTACTTGTCCAACTCCTTACCGGGGGCCTTATCGGTTTGTTCGGAAACTCCGGCCCTCTCGACGCCTTTACGCGGAGGTTGGGTCGGTCTGGAGGCTTTAGCGGAGCGATCTCCAACGCCTTCACGGGCGCGGGTCCCACTACAACGAACCAGCTCTTCTACGGGGCGGGCATGGCCGCCGCCCCCGCGCCTCCCATACAGATCACGCAGAACAACAACGTCAACGCCGTGACTTCAGATCCAGACTCTTTCATCAACATGTTTATGATGGGTCAAGGGCGAGGTATTGCCAACGTCGCATGAGGGGTGACCGATGCCTGCTATCTCCACAATGTCCCGTCTCGGCGGGGGCGATACCCACAATCGCACCAAGTCCCGCTGGATGGTCTTGTCCCAAGAGCCCGTCGCAGGGTACTACCGTCTGATCTACCTCGACGGCATCTCGGGCGAGACCTTGTCCAACGGAGCCAACGTCCCGACCCACCCCTTGGAGAGGTCTTCCGCTGTGAGCGATCACGCGGTCAAGGGGTCTAAGGCCTACAGCGTGCAGGGCTATTTGGGCACTCCGCTGGTGGGGGACAACATCCCTCCAAAACGGAACGCCCAAGAGTTCGTCGCCGCGTACAGCGACGTTCCTGTCATGATCTACCCCCCCGCCGCCGCCACCCAGGGTCCGTTCGGTGCAGCCATCTTCAACGACCGGGGTGCCTCGATCTTAGTCGCCTTGGAGATGTTGCTTGGAGTCCCGGTCGATCTCTTCTCTCCGCGATACGGAAAGATCAAGAACTTTGTGCTTACGAGCTACAACGACCAGAGAGATGGTTCCACCCGCATCGGGATAGATCTCTCGTTCCAGAAGATTCGCCGCGCGACGGTAGACAGAGTCATAATCCCCAAGATCCCAAGAGCTAGAAACCAGGAGCCCGTGGCAAACAAGGGGGAGATTGCGCAGCTGAAGGACGACGTCTCCAACTTCCTCGGGGGCGACAAGTCCGTCGCTGCGGATGTGATCGACTACATCAACGGCGACACTACTTCATCAGATCCCCAAGGTCCGTCCCCTTCGGCCGATAGCTTCAGTCAGCTGCTCCAAGAGTCTACCAGCTCAAACGCTCTTTTCAAGCTGGTTACGGGTGCCGCCAACTAGCGTCTAGATCTGTTACTTCTCACGGAGGGCGTTGTGCCTACGATCATCCCCCTGCAGAGCGAGCCTTGCGCCTACGACACCCGCGTTACGATCGAAGAGGTGCGCTACACCCTTCAGTTGCGTTGGAACTGGCGAACCGAGGACTGGAGGATCAGCGTATTCGACATAGCGGCTGGGGACTACATCGCTACAAACCGGCGTATGTCCTCCGGCAGCATGGTCGTCAGCTTCCCTACTGGGCAGCTCTACGTGTTCGGGGCGGACCCGTACGTTAGGAAGGATCTAGGATCCACCCTCTCCGTTATCTACTACACCAACGCGGAGCTTCTCACATTGAGGAAGGACGCCGCGCTGGGCGTAGATCCCGCGTTCACACTGGTGTAATCAGATGGCTAGTCAAGAGCTATACGGTCGAGTCATTGAGATTGTGACCGGGATCCAGGGGAGAGAGGGCTATAAGTTCGTGGCGGAGCCGGAGTTCTTGAACGGCAAGTCCACGTCCTTGCACGTCGACTTCCAGGTCAAGTACAGCACGGACGGGAAGCCGGTCACGGGATCTGTGTCGATATGTAATCCTCCAGATCAGATGGTGGACGACCTGCTCCGGGGGGAGGACAGCTTCCTGTCGATCTCGGCGGGGTACACCAACCGGTTCGGCCTGCTGTTTGCGGGGATCCCCATTCGGGACGGGGTGTCGCTCTCCAAGACTTCTGCCGGGGACGTCAAGCTGCAGATCGTTGCTCACTCCGGAGGGCCTCGCTACCGGCGAGCGGTCTCGGAGGTCTCTCTGTCCGGGAGGCAGACCGCACAAGCGGTAGCAGAGATGTTGGTCGACGTAGCCGGGACGTTCACCTTTCCGGAGTCCAAGTGGGAGATCGAGAGAAGCGACATCGACCCCAGCATCATCTACCCGCGGGGGTTTGTGTGGTCCGGAAACTGCGTGGAGGGGCTGCAGGAGATCGCGGAATACACCCAGACAGAGCTGTCCATCGTAGGGGACAAGGTGCGCTTTCTGGACCCCGACGCCTCGGAGGTCGGGGACGGTGTGCTGGTCACCCGGTTCTCCTCTATGCCTGATCTCGGCAATCTGGTGGGGAGCGTGACGCGGACGGACAAGGGCGTGAAGTTCAAGGGGTTGCTGGAGCCCTCCATCTCTCCTGGGGATCATGTGCTCCTGGAGTTCTACGACCTACGGATGCAGGGCTGGATCGAGGAGCGCGTCGCTGTTCGGGAGGTTACCTATAAGGGATCTAACTACAACAAAGACTTCTACGTCGAGTGCGTAGGCAAGATCCTTAGGAGCTGACATGGCTAGTTTCGAGCCGGGCCTCATGGAGCTGATCGAGATGGTCGTCCAACGGATGTTGCGCCACCACTACGGCCCTATGCCCGCCCGTGTGGTTCGTGTAGGCGAGGCGCAGACCGGGAACACTCGGGCGGATATCCAGCCGCTGGTGAACTTCCCTCGCACCGATCGAGAGACCAAGGACCGGACCTACGTCCAGGCGCAGGTGATCTCGGACGTACCTGTACTGTTGCCTGCGAGCGGGGCGTCAGATCAGTCCTTGAAGTTGGCTCAAAACGACGTAGGCCTCTACATCCCGACCATGTACTCGTTGGACGATCTGCTAGATACGAACATCCAGGGGCCCGTGGATGTTACCGATACAAGCCTACACGGGATCCGGGACGGGTTCTTCCTCCCGCTGATCATGAACAGGACGCTACCTACGGGTGCAGCGCGAACGGCAGACAGGGTGATCTTCGGAGGCGACGTTCGCATAGGCGACAACCCCGCCACCGCGAAGAGCCTAGCGTTCCAAAACAGCGTTCAAGACGCAATCTCCGATGCTTGGGCGGAGTTTGGAAAGATCGCAACGGCGTTAGCGTTAGCAGGTGATGGTAGTCTCGCCTACACACTCACCTCGACCGCGCCCGCCGTCAGCGGCACTTCTGATCTCAAGGGGAACTGACATGAGCGCCGACGTTCTATGCACTGGAGACAACAGAGATCTTCTTCCTTCCGACCGAATATCGGATACGGAGCGGGATCAACAGCTCATCCTCCAACAGGCAGATACGATCCTGTCCATCGCGGAGGGCGAGTGGCCCATCAACATCCTGCAGGGGATCGATTGGCTCGGGTATCTGACCGATAGGGGCGTCAACGTGCCCGCCCTGGCTCAAGAGGTGGCCCGTACCTTGGAAGAGATCCCCAACATCGCGGTGCGAGAGTCCTACGGGGAGCAGAGCGGGCGGGTCATCACTCTGTCCGTCCAGGGCTTCATCTCGCAGCGGCCCTTCCAGCTGACTGTCCTCGGTCAACAGGACGCCGGGGCTGGGGCCGAGTCGTCCGGGGACAACGCGATCTTGGTGCCGCTGGTCTTGAGCTGGGGATACACCGCGATCTGACTAGCGTTCTTAGATCACCCGTGTTACCCTCGCCAAGGAGGTCTACTCGTGGCTGGACTCACAAGCACCGGATACCTTGCCCGCACGGCGAGCGAGTGGTTCGACATCGCGAAGACGGAGTACAATAGGATCTGCGCGGACCTAGGGTTCTCTGTTCCTCGCTACGACCGCGCAGAGTTCTCGACGGCGGTGTTGCTCATCACGGCCCAGATCGCCAGCGAGATCGACAACGGCGTTTCCGCCGTCTTCGACGCCCACGATCCCAACCAAGCCAGCGGGTTTCTGCTTCGGTACTTGGCGCAGCTGGCGCACATTCCGATCGACGAGGGGTCGAAGTCGCGGGTCACGCTCAAGCTCACGGGGTGGGCCAACGGCCCCGTGCTTCTTTCTGCAGGGGCGGCGAAGGCCAGCGACGGCACCAACGAGTGGGTTCTGCTGGAGGACGTCACCCTGCCCTCTGCCGCACCCTACCAGGCTACGGCGGTCTTCGAGGCCTCTGCCGTAGGCCCGATCTCCGCCGCAGCGGGCACCATTGTCAACCGCGTCACGGGTGTGGCGGGCTGGACGGGCGTGACGAACGACGCCGCAGCGATCGTGGGGACGTCGGCGGAGACGGATGCATCGATCCGCAATAAGATCTCCAAGGGACTGGGCTCCTCTTCCTCTAGATCTTCCTTGGCCATTCAGACGGTCTTGCAGTCGTTGAACGGAGTGCAGAAGGTTCGCGTGGTCTACAACCCCACCTTCGCCCCGGTCACGGTTTCGACCCGGTCTATTCCGGAGAACGGCGTAGGTATCTGGGTTTACCCCAATACGATCACTACGGTAGTCCAACAACAGATCTTGTCCCAGTTGTTCGGCATGCTGGGCGGCAACGTCAACAGATCTCTTCCGACCGCGACGGGCGCGGACGGCGTAGTGGGCGAGGTGACGGGCGCAGACCTAAGGCCGCACCGCGAGGGGTTCTGGTTCATGTCCGCCACGCTCATCACCGTGGACGTGTTCATAGATCCTAGCACGGGCTACGAGCCAGGGGGCACCCTCTCGTCTGTCACCGCTCCGATCCAAGAGGTTGTGCGTCTCTACTTCGAGAGCCTGGAGCCTGGAGAGACTATCCGGCAACAAGATCTCTTGGGGCTAGTCGCCGCTGTCGAAGGCGTGGCCCGCACCACCATCTCCTTCTCTGTCGCGGGCGCGGCCTTGACCACAAACGATGTAGCCATCGATGCCGCGTCCTTCGCCACGTTGGACACCTCTGCGGCGAGCGGCGGGATCGTGGTTCGTCAGAGCTGACCCCTAAGGAGCGCCCCTCATGGCCACCGCCGAAGACCTTGCGATCAAGCACCAACTGCATGAAGACACCGTCGGGGAGTTCTCGCCGCTGCACCACAAGTCCCTTCCGGGGCGCGTGGGGATCCTGCAGGCCGTGGCCCGCACCCTGCAGTACCTTGAGAACACCGTCTTCGACGCGCACGTAGGCAACACGCTGCCCCACGCCACGGGCAAGCAGCTGGACTTCTACGGCTGGGTCGCGGGCACCCCCCGCAACGGCCTTGACGACTACTGGTATCGCCACCTGATCGCCACGGCCTTCCAGAGCAAGAGATGCACCGGATCTGTAGACGAGCTGGTGGAGCTGTGGCGCACGGCCACGGACGGACCCCTCGCGGTAGAGTTCACGCGGTACAAACGAAACCTAATCATCCTCACGGCTTGGAGGACGGAGTGGATGCCGGACGGGTACGCCGAGAGGGTGGCCGTCGTAGTGGCCCAGGCTTGCCCCATCGGATCTGTTGTGCTACTTGAAAGCCTACTAGCCTACGTGGGAGGATCTTCCCGCGACTACTACCCGCTCCCCGCGACCGCACCCCAGTCCGCTACTGGCGCAAAGGTGTGGCACCCCGTCTCTTAGGAGATCTCGATGGCGACCGTTTGGACAACCACAGCCACCTTCCGTACAACCCCCCCAGACTCTTACCAGCTGCAGGGGTTCGATCCGGCTTTGCCGCTTCCGGTGGCGTTCCTGAACTGGAAGCTCTACGATCTCGACTCGCTGGGTCCCTCGGCCTGGCGGGGTTACGTGACGGCGGCCTCGGGAGGATCTAGCACCGCCTTGGTTCTTCGAGGGGGGAGTGCTTCGGCTGGGGACATCATCGAGCTGAAACTCGACACGGACTCCTGGTCAGTTATCAGCTACACGGGGGGTACGCTGGAGTCCCCAACAGGCGGTACCGGGCGGGTTTCCTGGGCTGTCTCTACAGATATCTGGTCCTATTCGGGACAGATCCACGCCGGGAAAGGGTTCACGGCTGCGGCCAACACAGCCACCACGACTCGCGCTCGGTACGGATACACCGCCGCTCTAGAGCTTAAACACTACCTCATGGACAGCGCCGGAGGCTGGTCTGACCCGTTGCTGCGCGATTCTGCCGCAAGCTGGGGCTCCTCTGGAGGCGCAATAGCGTTTGGGACAGGTGTATCTTACCAGGCCGGGTACGGCTACAACGTGACCTTTACAGGCAGTCTCGCCGCTGCCTACGCACACGGTGTTTTCTCTGTTTGGGCCAGAGCCGTTAGCGGTACTTTCGCTAACGCAGGTAGCACTTCTAACGCTCCGGCAGACCAAGAGATCGTGGTACAGAGGGATCTTACAGAGATCCTGGGAGGCAGAAACTTAGAGACCGAGGCCGGGTCTGTTGGAAAGATCTACATCACAGGTTTGAATGTGTCTTTTCACTCTGTTCCCCTGACTGGGGATGGCGGCTTGTCGAGCGGTAACCACTTTGTTTGGTACCTAAGAAAACAAGCTCGATCCGACGGCACGATAACCAATCTGGCCACTTTGACCCTGACACACAACGGGGTCTCTACGTCCGGTACGGCGGACTGGGACTTCGGTTCGGCGGCCTCTATCGCGGAGAGAGTCGATCTGGGGAACTATCGATACTACGTAGAAGGGGTTGGTCACCCTCCCCACGGGCAGGCCCACGAGGCTTGGTTCTTCAAAGATCTATATCTCACAGTCACCAAGTACGCGGTGGAGTAAACCATGGCAATCATAAGCAACCTCCTTGGCGCGACCGAACTCTCCATCGGTCGGAACCCCAACGCCACATGGATCGACACCCCCGCCGAGATGCTGTACCCGCCCGGTACCGGCACCAACGCGGTCAACATCGGCGTGTCTACCGCGAACTCCGTCTCCACCTACGTGCTTCTCTCTCGCCGCGCAGTGGCGGGGCGGAAGTCGGCGCACCTTACGGTTGTTCGATCTGCTTTCCTGTCGGCCTACAACTACATCGTGACCGTTGACGGCACGGCCTACGCCTCCACCGGTAAGGCCGACGCCATGGCCACGGTTGCCGACCTGGTGAGCAAGATCAACACCGCCGCCGTGGGCAACATCCGGGCCAGTGCGGTGGCGCGAACTACGGACGGCGTCTTGGACACCGTCTGGGTCTACGAGACGGACGTCAACGGCGGCGCAGCGGCGAACATGACGATCAACTTTACCGGCGAGACCTCGCCTGGTAGTGGGTCGGCGGTTCCTGCAGCCGCGCTAGAGGGCTACGTCGATCCTGCGAGCTTCAGTGCTCGTCTGTGGGTCCAGCTGCCCACCTCCACCCTGATCCCCGTAGCGGCTCCGTGGGTCACCCCGCAAGCCGGAGACATCGGGGCGATCAGCGCGCAGGGCTTTGTGGAGCGCGTCAACGTGGCGGGCTTCATGCGGTTGTACGTCGAGACGTACAGCGTCACCAAGGACTCGGGAGACGGGTCAGGCGTTACGGCTCGCCCGTGGGTCTACATCGCTCCCGCTATTGCAGAGGTCTGATATGCCCGCGATCTTTCCAGGAGGCAGCTCTGGGTCGGAGTTCAGCTCTTCCGACGAGTCCAAGCTCGACGGCATCGAGGCCTCTGCTACGGCAGATCAGACCGGTGCGGAGATCAAGGCTCTGTACGAAGCGGTGGCAGACACCAACGCCTTCACGGACGCCTTGCTCACCAAGCTCAACGGCATCGAGACCTCTGCTACTGCAGACCAGACCGGTGCCCAGATCAAGTCCGCGTACGAAGCGGTGGCAGACACCAACGCCTTCACGGACGCCTTGCTCACCAAGCTCAACGGCGTAGAAGCAGGGGCCACTCAAGACCAGACCGGTGCGCAGATCAAGGCGCTTTACGAAGGAGAGGCAGACACCAACGCCTTCACGGACGGCTTAGCAACCAAGCTCTTAACGACCCAGACGGTTCTCTCCACTGTTCTAGCGTCTGACGCTACGCCGGTAAACGGTACGACCCTCACCAAGGTCATGACTGGTCCTAGCTTAGAGGCTAACACCAAGTACAACATGATCTGCATGATCCACTACACGTCAGGTACATCTAGCGACGGTAAGATCGCGTTCGATCCCCCCACAGGAGCGAGCGGTGCTTGGCATCAAGACTTGGACGGAGATCAGGTGCCTAAGAACTTCAACGGAACGGACACCATCACCGTGAATGGCGCGGGCGGGAGCACTACCCAGGTGGCCTACTTCATGGGTGCGCTCTTTACAAGTAGCACCGCAGGAACCCTAGATCTGTTGGTGGCAGAGAACGTAAACGGCAGCACAGACTTCACCATGAAAACCGGCACGTTCATTGTCTGCACGGAACTAAAGACCGCTTAGCGGTTAGGAGAACCCATGAGCAGTCCATTGTTTCGCTTTGTTTGCACCGAGGGCCCAACCGAGATCGTGTTGCTCCCCACATCCATCTACGGCATCTGGGCTATGATCGATCGAGAGGGAGACCCCACCGGCGAGGTTCGCGTTGTTACCCGTCAACGGGAGAAGGAGTGGATCTCGGTGGAACCCGTTGAAGACTTGCTGGCTCGCTGGGAGGCCGCCCTCAACGCCTTGTCCTCTACGTCGTAGGCGGATCTAGTGATAGAAGGGCTGTCAGATCTAGCTGGCAAGGTTCCCGGTTGGGTCCTGCTTGGCGTCGTCTTCTTCTTGGGAGGAGGCGCTGGAGCTGCGATCCAGGCTCTTCGAGATGTAGCTCTGCGGGCCATCGAGCTGTCTCACGAGGACGAAGAGGAGCCCCCTCGCGTCCTCCGCCCCATCGAGGTCCTCCGGGATTCTGATCTTATGTGGCATACGCTGGAGAGGCTCCGCGAAGAGGTCTCTGCAGATCGCGTCTTTCTGTCTCGGCAGGAGAACGGTGGCAAGCTCCCGTCTGTAGGTAGAGATCTGACGTCCTCCATTGACCTAGAGGCTGTGGGAGACGCCGTGCGTTCGATGAAGATGGAGTGGCAGCACCAGATCTTAGACGCCCCGCTGACCCACCTACTCGTCAAGATGTACCAGAAGGGGGGCGTTCAAGTTCTCCCAGACGAGGCAGAGGGGATCATGCGCGGTAACATCCAGGCCGCTGGATCCCCTGTGGTCCACATGTTTCCTGTGTTTTCTACGGAGGGTACCTTCTACTACCTCTCCATCCACCTGAAGGAGCAAGACGCCCCAGCTCTAGACGATGCGCTCTACAGAGATAGGATCCGCGTGGCTGTTGCCGCGCTGGTGAACGTCTTCGACCGTTGGTACGAAGGCACCCCTCCTAAGTAGGAGATTCCCGTGAGTAAACGACCTGTCGCCGTCCGCGTCCTTGAGGTGCTGGACAAGGTGCGGCCTGGAGATCCCCAAGCCGTCCGCTATATACGGCGGACCTACAAGGTGTCGGAGCGCGTAGCGCGAGCCGTCAGCCAAGTTCTTCGAGGGGATCTAGATAGAGACCTGGTAGAACGAGAGGCTCGTGGTGATCTGCCCGTAGGGGCGCTCTGCAGGAAGGTTTACAACCGCGAGGCTCCAGACACGCAGGAGGCCCAGGTCGACGGCGAGGGGCCCAAAGACAGCGGATCTCATACTCCCCTGGCCAACGGCCGACATCTCTTCGAGTGGGTGTCCGCTTCGGGGCTCCCCCGCACGGTTGTCCTGTCCGAGAACGAGCTGCGTGAGATGATCCGCTCCTACGTGGACAAGGCGCAGGGCGGTATGGGTCAAACCATGCAGCAGGTGGCGGTCCAGCACCGCCTCACGCGGCGAGACTTCCACAAGATCAAGTCCCTGTACGGCCTGACCAAGCAACACGAGCCCTTCACGCTTGAAGAGATGGCGGAGAGGGAAGTAGATGATCTTGCAGACGAGCAGCTGGCGCTCAAGAGGTACCAGCTGGCGAAGCGCGTCGAGCAAGAGGACCTGGCGCAGATCAAGAAGGCCGCAGGTAAGTGGCTCACCCTCCAGCAAGGGCTGCTCGACCCCTTCAGCGAGATCCTGGAGTCCGTCGTAGGGCGCAAGCCAGACACAACGCCTCCCGTACGCAAGGGCGAAGAAGATCAGGGCTACATCTGCTTCTACCAGGCCTCGGATCTACACTTCGGGCTGTTGGTGGACGACTCCTTCGCCTCGTCTGGGGAGGCCTACAACAGAGCTATCGCAGCGGAGAGGTTCCACGCCGGGCTAGAGACAACGGTGGAGCACGGCATCCGGGCGTTCGGCATGCCCGACTACGTCCTTCTCGCCGTGGGCGGCGATATCGCGCACGTTGACAACGTGCATGGGGCGACCACGTCCATGCGACACCACCAGGACATGGACGGTATCCCGCACACGATTCCAAAGGAGCTAACAGAGATCTACCTGCAGGCAGTTGATGGGTTGCTGTCAAAAGGCCTGGCGGTCTTCCTGGAGTGCATCCCAGGGAACCACGACGAGTTGATCTCTCGCTCTCTCATGGCGGTGTGTTGGGCTGCCTACAAAGACGATCCCAGGGTTTCCTTCGGGAACTTCACGTCCTCGCACGCCTTCCACATCTACGGAAGGACAGCCTTGGTGGGGCATCACGGGCACGGCGAGAAGAAGGCCTCCGATCTTGCAACCACCCTCGACGGTTGGTTGAGGGATCACGACCTGTCTGCAAAGCACCGGTACGCCCTGACGGGGAACCTTCACCACCTGCACATCCACGAGCACGCGGGTCTTACCCTGATCCAGCAACCCTCCCCCGCTGCCAGCGACGTATGGCACACCACCAACGGGTACGCCACCAGTCGAGAGGCCACGATCGGGGCCTACTTCTCGGGGCAGGATGGGCTCTTGGCGCTTCGCTACATCTCCTTCTCTTGAGGTAGATCGGGCAGAGGCATCTCTACGAAGTAGCCTACCTCGCCGCACCTGCGGCACTTGCGCCTTCGGAAGTGCCACGCGGTGCTGTCCTCCATACCGTGGTGGGCAAGGACTCGCCGGACCTTCCTAATGCCCCCGGCGTTGCAGATCTTGTGGTGGTCGTTGGCTTCCTCATGCACGCTGCGGTCGACGTGCCATGTGTGGTGTCCGCAGTTTGGGCACTTCATTCTATCTGCTCCCGCTTGACGATGGCCGCGTCTCCTCGGATCTCCAGCCCCAGGAGGGCGGAGACCAGACTGTTAACCGGGAGGCCCTGCAGAGCCGCGTCCTCGTTGACCAACAGGACATGCTCTCCGTCCCCCAGTGGGTGAGCCTCGACGTATCCGCCGACCAGCCTCTGCATCTCCTCCAGGGTGTACGTTCCGTTCTCGGGGTCGATCTGTTTGATGTGTGTTCCCACGGCGTGCTCCTACTCGAAAAGGGTGTCGCAAAGAAGGCAGAGGATCTCGTCGTTGTCCTGCTCCGTCATCACACGGATCTTTCTGCCGCACTGGCAGGACAGGGTGCAGGTCTTGGGCGTCTCCCTCTTCGGAGCGGCTTTGGGCGCGGCTCGGACCCGGTAGGTCTTCCCGATGGCCTTCTCCAAGGCGTGGATCTCCTCGGAGTACAGCTCCCAGGCCACGGGGCTGGGCCCGGTGGTGACGTGCCCGAAGCGGTCGTTCTTCTCCACCACGCAGCCGATCTCCTCGGCAAACGCCTTGAAGCGCGTGTTGTGGTACCTGTTCTGCCTGGATACGTCTTTGATCTCGCGAGCAAAGGCCAGGGCGTGGGCTGCCTCATGCATGAGCGTTGTGAAGACCTGCTCCGCCCCGTCTGCGAGGCGCTCGCCCGCGATCAAGACCTCGTGGGCTTCCTCCTCACCCTCGCGCCACTGCTTGGCCCACCAGTGCCCGCGCTTCTTGTAGACACCTCGCTGCATGCCGCTCGCCAAGATGATCCGCACAGGGGGGATGTCGGGCTGGTGCTTGCGGATGGCCTCCCAGCCGGACTCCAGGGCAGCCAAGATCGTGCTGTTTTGCTGGTCCATCAGACCTCCTCTCGGTTGGAGCCACGAGGGGTAATGTCTACGACGCAGGCGGTCTCCTCGGCCTCTTCCTCGCAGATCGGTACTCCGTAGGCGTGCATGCACGCGGCTAGGTCTGGCACGGCGTCGTGCAGGGCGTCCAGTATTTGGGAGAGATCGGCTCCCTCTCGCACCGTAAGCTCAAAGGATACTCGTACTCTGGTAGGCATAACGAAACCTCCGCGTGGCTCCCGAAGGCGAAGGCGACATGCCTCTCGCTCCGAGGAGTGTGTCTTAGGGGGTTTGACATGCAGCAACAACAAAAACCCCCGATCCTAGATGGACCGGGGGCGTAAGGTCTGCGGAGTCCGTTCCTAGCCCTCTAGGATGGCCGCCACCTTAGCTCCGACCTGGTCCAAGGCGTTGGGGACAGAGGTCTGCTTCTCGAAGACGTCGACCAGGTCTAGGATCGACAGCGTTAGGCTTCGTAGAGCGTCTGCGAAGCGAACTCGTGCGTCCTCTCCCGGTACGCCGTCTGCTTCAGCAGCCCGCATGGAGAACACCACGATCTCTGCGACACCTTCGATGAGCCCGTCCCGACTAGCTTCCGGCAGGGAGGACCATCCAGGGATGTCGTCGGCGCTGTCCAGGGCGTCCACCACGGCGTCCACCACGGCGTTGAACTTTTCAGATCCGCTGAAGTCGTCGAGGGCATCGATGTCGTCGACCACGGAGATGATGGTGATGACCGTCGCAGGGATCCAGTCCCACTGGTCTGGCACGGCTGCAAGAAGAACAGATCTGATTACTCCAAGCACGGAGTCAGAGAAGATCGTTTGTATGGCGAAGTTGCTCACGGGCTGCTCCTAGAGGCTGGGGACGTCGAAGAACGCCGAGATCTTGCGAAAGCTGGCGTTCTCCGGGCGGTGCTGGTTGGGGATGTACTCGATGTTGCCTGCGACGATGTGCAGATACAGGGTTGCTGCGATGGACCGGATAGACATCCGACGGACCTCCGATGTCGATCCCTTCTTGGTGGCCAACAGGTCGTCCCAGGTAAATCGAGCAGGCATCTGGCGCAGTAAGGTCTCGGTCTTTCCGAACTGGGCGTAGCCCGTTCCCGACTTGCTGCTGTTGCGGCACTGCACCCCTGCGAGCTTAATGCTGACGTGGTCTACGGTGATCTTGAGAACGCCCTCAAAGATCTCGGTGCCTAACGCTTTTCTGGCCTCATCGACGCTTCCGAAGATCTCAAGCCAGCTGGGAATGTACTGGTTGTTCTTGATCTTTCCCGTGCGTAGCGGGATGACGCGGCCCGCGAACACGCCGCGCAGGATTCTCTGTTGCTGCGGGGAGAAGTGTCGCCAGTCCGAAGGATCTGCCTTGCCCAGGTAGATAGATGCGGGCGGGATGTGCAGGGGTGCGTAGTCGTTGCTCATGATCCCTCCATGATCCGCTTCATAGCGGCGTCTCGTAGCTTGGGGTAGGTCGCAACGGTCATGGCGTACACGACCGCCACGGGGGTGTAGATGGGCTCGTCGAGGTGTTCCTGGTCGAAGAGATAGGTGTCGCCCTGGAGGGCCTCGGTCTCGAAGCGGATTCTCCACTGGCCGTTCCTGCGGAACATGGCGATTGCAGGGGCGCTCTCGACGGGTCGAAGGACGTACTCGTCTCGCTCTCTCTTCCATCGATACTTCGCGGGATCTCCCAGCGGGTGGCCAGCGGACCCGCCTCTCAAGATCCTGCCCACCATCCACTTGAAGTTGCCTCCGATGAAGGGGACAGGAACGGTCACGCCGAGAAGCAGCGATCCTCCAGTAGAATCACGAGTCGAGCCTTTTCGCATGGGTAGTTCTCCTCTTCTTTCCGCCTCGCCCCATTCGCTCCAGATAGGTAGCACCTAAAGCTACGGCGTCATGTATATCGTGCGCGTAGTCTAACGTACCCGGCTGATCCGGCAAACGCCTTTTCTCCTGCTCGGTCAAGATCTCCCACAGGCGCTTGTGATGGATCTTCTTGGGCACGTTGCCCTTCCACGCGGACGGAGCGAAGTGGACGACCTTGTCCTGGGGTCTAACCGCGTTGCTCTTGATCTTCTTCAAGACGCGGCGGAGCCGGTCCAGGTCCTTGTGGGCCACCGCGAACCTTCCGTAGTTTCGCGGGACCTCTAGGACCCAGACGTAGACGCGGTTGGGATCTATTACGCGAGATAGAGCAGCGGCCTTGTACTCGTAGCCGCACTGAATAAGCTCGCCGTCGTGGAAGATAGCGTAGGCGTATCTGCTCGCAGCCGGATCAATAGCAACCACGTCCATGGTTTCCTACCCTTAGGATGGTTCCCAGGGTACGAGCTTGCTCTTCTCTCCCGCTGGGATCTGTTCCTTGTCCTCGTAACGCGATCCGCAGGGGGTCTGCCACACAGGTTCTGCACCTTTGTACCATCTCCGCATGATGGCCTCCTCTGCGATCTGGGGGACGTCGGGCGTGTATATCTGCGCGGCGGCGGACATGACCTCGGCCTGGGCGGTTGCCCACAGGTGGGCCGTCTCCTCCGGGCCTTCCACCAAGATCTCGTCGTGGATGAAGAGCACCGGGCGGCAGCCGTGTAGCTTGCTCCCCCAGCGCGTCACCACGGTAGCATCGACGTCGTCAGGCCAGGGCGCGTTCTGAAGGACGGCGGCGGCCTCTTCGGGCTTGAGGTAGCACAACGCCGCCACGCGCCACAAGGCCTCCTTCGCGGCGTCTGCGGCCAGCCCTTGAAAACCGGTGTTGTTCCCAGAGGTGTAGTAGCAGCCCCCACGCTGTCGCCAGGAGACCGGCTGGAGGTAGGTGAAGGTTTCCGCGTGGCGGACCTCGTCCCCGATCATGTCCATGTACCTCTTGGCCTCGCCCCACTGCCGAAGCCACTGCGCCTTGAGCGCCTTGGCGTATCGCATCTGCAGCGCCTTATGATCCTCGTCGGACCTCTCTACAGCTGGAGCAAACTCTGTCAGGACCGCGACATCCGCCAGGTCTACGCGGTAGGTGTCCCAGGCATACTGGATGAACTTCTCTGGACCGAGTCCACCTGGGTAGCCGAAGTTGGCCGCCTTGGCAGCCTGCCGCAGATCCTTGAATCTCTTGCGCTTCGCCTTGTCTTCACTCCGCTTCCAGGTCCTGAAGACGTCGTAGGTCTCCCCGGCCAGCATCGCGCCGAACATGGCATGCGGGTCCTCCTTCTCCAGGAAGGCGTCCCGCAGAGCTGACGACCCGAACCACCAGTAGTGGATCTGGGCGAGGGTCCGAAGCTCCTCCGCTGCGTAGTCGACGGAGGACAGCACCTTGCCGGGGCGAGCGACGAACAGCTCGCGGAACGATCCCGACCTCGGGGGGTTCTGCATGTTGGGCGAGCGGCCCGACGTCCGGCCCGTCGCCACCATCGGGTTGAAGTCGTAGAGCATGGCGTGATCTCTGCCCATGCCAGCGGGCTCGTAGTAGGTGGTCTGCATGCGGATCATGAACGCTGTTTCACCCCACAGGCGGAGCACCTCGACCTGCTCCCCGCCGTACTCCACCGTCAGTCGCTTGCACTCCAGTAGGGCCTCCTTGGAGGTCGACACGTACTTCAGATCCTCGGGGCGTTCCCCTGTCTGACCCAAGACCTCGTTGCCCTTGGGCGTGAGCGGGTAGGGCTGGCGACGGGCGGCGTAGTCGTCCCGCACGTACTCCTGCAGCTTCTTCTTGTTGATCGTCCCGTTGGGGCGCAAGAAGCCCGCCTTGCGGGCCACGGCCTTCGCGTAGGTGACGGCGCTATCGATCTCTCTGCCCCAGCTCTCGTAGAGCGCGGGGTCCACGCGCAGGCCCCACATCCCCATGAGGTGCAGCGCCCAATGCGCCCGGACCTGGGGCGTCTCGTTGATGATCCCTCCCTCAAGGGTGGAGACGGGGAAGAACTGGTCCGACCGACGCTCCTTGCCCAGCGGAGCCTGTAGGAGCAAGATCATGAGGGCGTCGACCGCGTCGTCGAGCGCGTACTGCACGGCGGCCTCCGGCCAGTCCCGCAGAGGGACGCCGTCTAGCTCGTGGTAGCGGATGCGCCACACGTCCCCGCCCTTCTTCTGGTGGGACCTGTCTGCGAGGTTGTACTCCTTCGCCACGGCGGCCAAGCCGAAGCGTGGGCCGCGCCCGGTGCCGTCGTCCTGCATCTGCCCGAAGGCTGTCTTGAGCAGCATCTCTCGGATCATGGTGTCCGTCACCCGGTCCTGTTGTAGGGCGCGGAACACAGCCGGGAGAAGGACGGGCCAGGCGTTGGCTACCACGCCCAAGTCGAAGGGGGTGTTGTGGGCCACGAGGAGCGTCCTGTCGTCCTCTAGCAGCTCGTGGAAGACGTCCTCCGCCCCGGTACGGTCGACGATTGCCTTCCAGGCCGCCCCTTCCCTGTAGACGAGGGCGTGGCCCGCCGCAGCGGCCTGGGAGATGCTCTCCGGCACGGGCGTGTTGCGGCCTCTGCCCGCGAAAGTCGCGCAGACCAGGCGCGGAGCCTTCCTCCGCATGTACATCTTCTCACGCCCGGATCCGGTGCGGAATCGCTGCACGGGCATGGCGTAGGTCTCGGTGTCGAAGGCGACGACGGGGCGCTGGGTAAGGTCCACGGCACCCAGCCCGTAATACGGGGGGCGCACCGTGAAGCTGTCTATGTTCTCGATCCAACTAGGCACGTTGAGCATGGCTTGGCTCCGAAAGAAAACGGGGGCAAGGTCCTTCCGGCCCTTGCCCCCGCCAGGTAGCGAAATGGGTAGGTCTCAAGTGCTAGGCGGCGGCTGAAGCAGCTCCCCCGAAACGCCAGCCTGTACGGGCGAGAGCCGCTGCCCCCTTCTCGGTCAGGTCTCCGTCCTCGACCATGAAGGCCGGGATGGCGCTGGCGTACATCTTGCAGTAGCCGCCCTCGTTCTTGGTGTAAAGACGGATCTCGCAAACCCGGTCTTTCCAAGCGTCGCCCTCGCCTGACTCCAGCTCGTTGCGCAGCTCGGTGACCTTCTCATCGATGTCGATCTTTGCCAGGGCGACACCCTTCTCGCTCTCCAGATTGTAGTCGCTGGCGTCCAGGCCCAGACCTTCCAACAAGACCGAGAGGTCGTTGGAGTCGTGGCGAAGCCCCGCGAAGCCCAGAATGAAGCCCAGGTACTCTGCCGCATCCGACTCCGGGTAGCGACCGTCCGCCTCGTAGCGGTAGGCGTACTCCCGACCCAGCACCAGGTCGCAGCCTTCCTCGGCGGCGATGACCTTCGCGGTGATGACCGTCTGCGCCTTGTTGGACCGGTTGATCTTGGCCGTAGCCGCCGTCAGACGGATGAGAGCCTTGCCGTTCCCGTGGAACCAGGGAGCCCGGTTACCACCACCCAACGAGTCAGCACCTTTGGAAAACAAACCCATGATATCTCTCCTTGCGCCGCAGCGCGTCAAACCTGCTTCCTATCGGCAGGTGTCCTACCAAACGGGACCTGGGAACCGTAACCCCCCGTCCGGGGGGCGGCAACCCAGGCGTTACTATCGAATGAAGACCAGCTCCTTCTTGGCGCGGGTCAAGGCCACGTACCGCAGGTTGTACTCCTGCTGGACCTCCCACGGCTTGGAGACGAAGGGCAGGGGCATCTTCTCCTCTTGGAGAATGAAGACGCGATCGGACTCCAGGCCCTTGGCGCGGTGAACCGTGCAGAGAGTCACGGAGGCGCGGGTGTCCGCGAACAGCTCCTCGATGGCGCGCTCCAAGTCCTGGACGGTCTCCGCGTCCTCCGCCCAGCTGTAGATGGCGAGGAGGGCGTCGCGGCGGTCGTGCAGCGCCTGAATCTTGAGGTCGTCCTCCTCCAGGCCCTTGGCTTCGAGCTTTTTCTGCTCGACGGTGATCTGCGCCTCAAGCGCCTCGGGCACGTCCGCCAGGGTGGAGGGGCGGCCAGTCTTGCGGGCGCGCTTCAGGGCCTTGCGAAGGAGCTTCACGAGGCCCTTGCCGATGTCCCGGCCCTTCACTCGTGCGGGAACGCCGGAGCCGATGAGGGAGAGGCACAAGGACACCAGAGGGGCCGTCAGACGGCAAAGGACCATGTCGCCCTCCTCGACGACGTCCGCGACCTTGCCGTAGGGCAGGTTGGTGATGGTGCCCTCGGCAGCGCCGGGGGCGGCCTGGATGGCGGGCACGATGGCCTGCGCCAGCTCGATGACCTTGCTGGGGCAGCGGTAGCAGAAGTTGAGGGGCAGCACCACGGCGTCGGTGGCGTCGATGATGCGCTGGAAGGACTCGGAGTCCGCCCCGGCGAAGCCGTAGATGGCTTGGTTGGGATCACCAACGAAGAGCATACGACCGCCACGGCGAACGCACTGCAGGGCCAGCCCGCGCTGCGCGGCGTTGAGGTCCTGGCACTCGTCCACGAGGACCCAGTCGGACTGGTAGGGGCGCACGTTGGAGTCCACGTTGGGAACCCAGACCATGTCGTCGAAGTCCACGGTGTGGCGGGCCGCCTGCAGGCCGTAGTGAAGCGCAGCGCGCAGCACCAGGTGCAGGGCGGGAGTCCACGCGGACTCCAGGGTGATGCCGTGGTGCAGGGCCAAGGCCTGGATGGCGGTCCAGTCGTTGACGTCCACGAGCGCGGTGCGGATCTTGGACACCAGGTCGGCGGCGGCGCGGTGGATGGTGTTGTCGCTGCCGGAGTCCGCCAGCGCGGAGGTGACGATGTCCTGCGAAGCCTCGCGACCGTCGAAGCGGCCCCGCTCGCAGATATCGGTCAGCATGTCCTGCACGAGGTTGCGGTACTTGTACTGGTCGACGCGAGGGCGGCTGCCGTAGGAGTAGCCGATGGCCGAGAAACCAATGCCGTGCAGGGTCTTGCACTGCACGGAGGTGCCGCGCAACTTGGAGCCCAGCTCGTTCGCGATGTGCTTGTTGAACGCGCAGAAGGTCGCGGTGCCTGCGAGCAGCGGAGCGATGATGTCCACGAGCGTGGAGGTCTTGCCCGCGCCCGCCTTGGCGTCCACCACGGCGTTTCCGCGACCGGAGATGACCCACTCCGCGATGGCCACCTGGTAGGCCGAAGGGGTGTAGGGAAGGCTGGCGACTAGGGTATCGAGCTTGCTCACGGGACCTCCAAGCGGCGGGGTGTCCCCCCGCCAGGAGATGCTTATGGCTCGTTGACAGAGGGCTGTCACTGCCTGGGCTCGATGCTTTACTTCCTCTTGACATTTGGAGCGAGCTACGCCCAGTCGCAGAACGTCAGTTTGTGCTTCTTATTTGAGGTTCTACCTACATACTCGGCCTCGGCCATGGCGGAATATATCCTGGACCGAGTTATCCAGGTGGATGCCAAGATCTCGGCCCGAACGGTGTCGGACAGCTGTCCAGGTCGGTGTGATCTTCCTAGCAGCTGCTCCCAGGGGGTTGCACTGGCGGGGGGTTCTAAGATCAGCTGGTTGTCCCAGGCCTGCAGGTTTTTGCCGGTGCCATGCACCAGTCGCGAGAGGGCTGGTATCTTGACGTCCGGCGTGGGAGCGTTCGATCCTGCTCCGTAGGTGCAGAAGCCCCGCTCCTTCAGGACCGGCTCTAGGGCGGTAGAGGACTCGTACCAGAGGATTCCCCGACCCATCGCGCGGGCTCTGTCTGCCGCTAGGTCGATAAGATCCTGCGTGACCCAGACAGGCTCGCTGTCTTGCTCCACCTTGTCCCGGATGCTCATCCACGCCCAGTATGCTCGGATCACATCGGGATGGGCCGTCCCGCTCTCGCAGGCGCGGACCACGTTTGCCGGAGAGTCTACGCCGGGTCGTCGGATGTACTTGATCTGTCTCCGGACTGCCCTGGTCCACTCCAACCGGGTTTCCTGCCACTCTTCTAGGCGGTCGACCTCCCCCCGGTAGATCGGCCTGTAGTAGAAGCCCAGGGAGAGCGTGCCTGCGTGCCGCCAATACTCCAAGGCGTCCACCAGCTCTGTCCCGTCAGGTAGCTCCCACGTCTCGTCCAGGTGCTTGATCGCCTCTCGGATCAACTGGGGCGTCTTAGGTCTCCAGGTGTGCAGCACCAGGCTCGCTCCCACCGAGGTCTCCTTGGGAGCGATCACGCCGGGAGTCGTGAGGTATCTCTCTCGGTAGGCTCGCTGGTAGACCTCCTCGTCGGGGCCGCCCACGTCCACCCCGCGCTTGGCGGCCCACTTCACCATGGGTTGCAGGAACTGCTTTCGGATCTTGTCGCTAGGCTTAGCCCCGTGGTCTAGGATGGAGGCCCAGGCCTCTTGGACAGGATCGGTCAGGGGTAGCCAGGTGGTGTCTCGCAAGGCCAGCTCTGCGAGATCGTACACGTCCAACAGGCTCTTCTTGTTGAGCGTCCCCGACAACACCACCACCCGTGTGTCCGGGTTGGAGATCACATACTCCCGCAGTCGTAGACCCCTGGCGCTGTCTCTGGACGCCACCGCGTGCGCCTCGTCCAGGACCAGGACGTCAGGGGACAGTCGGTGAAGAAGATCTGTGTGCTTGGACTGGGACAACGTCGAGTAGGCCACGTACTCCGGTAGGTGGTCCTCTAGCTCCGGGAACAGCTGCCGGAAGGCGTCCAGCTCGAAGTGCGCCTGGCGGATGAGATCTGGCTGTGTTAATACAACCGGTTTTCTCGCGCCTAGGACGGCTCCTGCCAACGTGGCGATCAGGAACTTACCTCCGCCGACCCCGATGTCACCGTAGATCCCCAGCGGCGGGGTTTGGTGGTACAAGGTGGCAAGGGCCTCGACCTGCACCGGCCAAAGATGCTCCGACCACCTCTTCAAGATCGGCGGCAGTGGAGGCAGGGTGCCCTGATCTCTTACGGGGTGGGAGAGCACTCGTCGTAGCTCCGCGCCCGTCACTCCAAGCTCTCCGCAACTAGCTTCGAGAGAAGGTCGTACTCCTCCGCCTCCTCGATGAAGACCTCGGGATCTTCGGGCTTCATCAGAGGCAGGAGGATGTCCATAGGCATCGGGTAGAAGACCTTGCCCGCGCCGTTGACGGGGAACCTCTTGGGCTTGCCGTCCAGCAGAGATCCCCGCACCGCGTCCTTGACCTCTCGGACTTCGTAGTTGGTGTAGTTAATGTTGTTGACGATCCCCGCGAACGCGGCGTCTGCGCAGACCCACACACGACCTCTGCGCACAAGCACGGATCTCTCGTAGGCCTCTGACGTGGCTGCCTTGCCTGCCGCCTGGATGATGTCCCGAAGAACACCTTGCAGCAACGAGCGGACGTGCCACGCCCCTACGTTGGCGGGCACCAGGAACCGCGTGGTGTGGTTGCGGACCTCGTAGTTCTCCACCAGCCAAGCGATGTGCTCCACCAGATCTCCAGGCTCTCTGCGGTCGCCTAGGTCCCGGTCTACCCAGCTCGCCGTGTAGTTCTTCGACCCCTTTCGCTCCAGCCAGTCCGTCACATCTTGGTCGATCCAGACGTGCAGGACGCGCTTCGCGATGGCCCGGAAGTCCTCCAATGTGCGGGTGTTCTGGACGGGCAGGGGTTGCGGGTTGTTAGCGGTGATGATGACTCGGTAGTTTCCCACCACCATCGTGGGGTCGACGCCCTTCTGTTCGATATCGACCGTGCCGCCTGCGACGATCTCGCGGAAGCGGTTGGCTACGGGCCCGCTCTTCTCCTTGTCGTCCACGCCCTCGTTGAGGTGGATCAGGGCGCTGTCCAACATCTGGGAGTTGAACCGATCCATGGACTTGCGAAAGGCTGCCTTGCCACCAAACAACCGGGCAAGGGACTCTGCCAGCATGTCCTTGCCTGCACCGCTCGCCCCCCGCAGCACCAGGGCCGTCGTGGGATCTTGGAGTCGGGTGCAGGTGGCCAGCCACTCCAAGAAGAGTTTGCCATCCGCCTCGCCTGCACCCTCTACGATCTTGTCCAGATACTCTTGGCAGTGCTCGTGGTAGACGGGCGGTACCGCTACTATCTCGCCTACGCCTACTTCTAAGAAGGTCTTACCGCTCGGATCTTTCACCAAGCGGCTGCCGCTCTGTCCCAGCACCTGCTTGATCCCGTGGGCGCGCACGCCGTGCTCTCTCAAGATCGAGGACTGCGGCAGGACCTTGCCCTTGTCGTCCATGGAGATGAGCGGATGGTACCTAGAGATCTCCGCCATGAAGGTGTTGTTGTCCGTGATGGCCTGGCCATATGCCTTGGACTCCGGGTCCCACACCCAGCGTCCTCGGTTCATGAAGACCACGCGGGGGTTTTGATCCTTCGCAGCGGACAGCGCGTTCTCGCGCTCGCGGTCGTCGACTTCGCGGGCGGCCTTCTGCCTAGCGTACAGCCGCTGCGCCATGCTCCAGGTCTCTTCTAGAGAGGTCTCCGGATCGGTACCAGTCGACTTCAGGATGGAGGGGTAGAACAGCCCATAGATCTCTTCGGGGGAGGGGACGTGGTGTTTGGCCCGCATGAAGGAATACAGGCCGCGCATGATCTCCCAGGTCTTGTTGTTGCGGTCTCCCGTGCGGTAGAACCTTGCACCATCCAGCAGGGCAGCTGCCGCCGTCTTCAGGTGGGGAGGTCCCGCCAAGGCGATGTCTTGGACGTGCTGCTCGGTCGCTTCCGAGAAGTCTGGTATGTCGCTAGGTCGATCTCCCTCGACGTAGGAGGACGCGATCTTTGTTATCTCGCGCTCTACCTCGGCCAGCACCGAGTGCCCTGGGTACCAGCCAACCCACACGTCAGGGATGTGCAAGAAAGCACTGTCCGCCGTGCTGTTACCGTCCCGGCGCACGTAGGGCAGGCGCGCGAGGCGGTCCCACTCCTCTGCCGTCTTGTCGATAATGACCGGGGCTCCGATCCTCTTGACCGCCCCGGAGACGTAGCGCATGGCGGCGCGAGCGATCTTGTAGAAGTGCTCCACCTCCACTAACCGGCGCAGCTTGAACACCACCCGGATACCCCGCGTAGTCGCGTATAGGGCGGCCTCCGGCAGAAGCGTGGCCAGATCTTCGACCCATCGACGCGCCTCGTCCGACGTCGGCCAGGGGTCGTGCGGGTTTCGATCCAGGTCTATAAGCACCGCCCGCATCAACACGTCGCCGCCTTCCTCTCGGATGCTTCGGATCGCATGCTTCGACTTCTTAGAAGTCAGTCGGGGGACCTGCTTTAGGCTCTCTCCGTCCGGGGTGATGACTCCGTAGCCGGTCGTGAAGGCGTCGAAGTCGAACTCCCGCTGGAGCATCTCCTCTAAGGCGTAAGCCTTGACGCTGGGGACGTTGTCCTCGTCCCCGTCCCAGGACACGGCCTTTATGCCTTCAAAGACTGGGTGCAGCAAAGTGGGCTCCTCTTGGTCTAGCTCTTCTAGCGGTTACATACCCACCGGTCAAACGCGGTCTAGCAGGTTCCTAGATCGTACTTGACGCGGTCGACGGCTCCTCTTTCGGCCTCCTCCAACCGCGCCTCGACGCGATTCCAAAAGGACTCCCTGCCCTCTGCGGAGAGGCAATCCGCCCTGCCCTTGAGGACGGTTCGCATGGCCGCTTCTACCCTATCCAGGTCTACTGCTCGTAGCCTCGATCTCTTGTCCGCGCACTCGACTAAGACGGTCGCAAGCTCTGCGATCCGTAGCAGGGTGGCTTTCTTGCGTATCTGCGATTCCAAGACGTGGTTGAGCGCCGTCAAGCGTCGAGCGGAAGATCCAGCTACGGGCAGACCCGACGCCGCGTACCACGCGGTGTCGTCTTCCAGCCAGACGATGCCGTGCTCTTGTCGGAGCACGGTCAACAAGGCCTCCACCTTCTTACCGCGAACCACCGCCGCGATCTGCCCTGGCTGGAAGACGTACTCGCTCATCCTCTCCGGATCCCGTAGCGGTCTCGAACCTGGACGAACACAAAGGTGTCCCGCAGCATCCCCAGGGTGATGTCCGGCACGACCTCCTCGAAGTCCTCCAAAAACATCTCCACTTCGGCTGCGAAGGTGTCGGAGAACCAGATCGCACGGGTTGTCCACCCCGTGACAAACCCTACGAACTGCAGCGTGTCCTCGAAGGGTTCATTCGCCTGCCACTCTACCGGCGTGTTTCCTAGCTTGAGGTTTGCCGACGTTAGGGGTAGCTCTTTTATGAACGGGATCTGCTTGGGTATCTCCATCATCTCTCCTCCTTTCCGCTTACGAAGATCAGTCGGTTTTTGGCTCGTGTGCGAGCCACGTAGTCGAGGTTGGCTTCTTGCTCTAGGTGCCAGCCTCCCAGCGCCTGGGACGCCTTAGAGGGGATCAGCTCGGGCTGGTAGAAGTACACGTTGTCCCACTCCATCCCCTTGCTCATGTGTATGGTGGACAGCACTACGCCGCGAGCGGGTTTTCCCCCAGACGGATCGAAGAACAGCTTTCGCAGCTGTGTCTCTGCATCCTGGTAGAACTCCTCATGGTCTTGCCAGGGGTCGCTTGTCCGGCGAAGGATATCCCACACAGATCTGGCTGCGAGTACCTCGTCTAGGATGAGGGCCTTAGCGAAGGGCCTGTCCTTGTACTCGTCTCCTACCCGAACGATCTCGTCGGAGAACACAGAGCGGTCGTTGGGGTCGCGGCTGCGGCGCTTGGTGCTACCGAACAGCCTCTCGAAGACCTTCTGGATCTTTCGGTCCAGGCCTTTCCCCGCCACATGCACCGCGCGCCCCCTGTCTACGGCCTCCAAGGCTAGGGAGAACAGGGGCGCGTTGTTGCGGCAGAGCACGACGTCGCCGTCCTGCACCTCGGCTACGTCGAAGGCATTGGCGGTGACGGACAGCACCTCGCCCTCCGGAGCTTCCGGGCGGGCTCGAATGTCGGGCACTAGCTCTTGCGCGCTCAAGATCACCTTCTGCGGGCAGCGCCAGGATGTCGTGAGCGGCAGGACGTCCGCTTTGTACCTGCGGACCCCTAGGTCGAAGGAGTGTACCCCCGCACCTCGCCACCCGTAGATGGCCTGCTTAGGATCTCCAATCAATACGAAGCGGGTGTGCCCGTCGCTGGCCTTTCTGATCTGGTCCATCATCAACATCTGCGTCGGGTTGCTGTCCTGGAACTCATCCACGTACAGCCAGTCTAGTGGCTTGAACCCGGCCCCTACGCCGTCCCTCGCGACCGAGTACAAGAAGTCGTCGAAGTCGAGCGTGCTGAAGTCGCGCAGAGATACCTCGAACAGGGATCGGGCCTCGAAGGCTACCTCCTCGACGGAGAACCTCTTCTGGTGCCTGATCCCGTACTCCGTCACCAACTGCTCCCAGATATCCAGCCGGTCGGGCACCCCCCCAGGCAGACCGATCCCCAGGTTCTTCCCCAGGCTTGCCAGCTGGACAGCGGGGGCGCGCAGCTTGTACCTGCGGCCCTCGATCTTCTTCTTGGCCAGCTTCCACATCTTGCCTACGTCGGGGTTCTTCTTCAAGATCGACATAGCCATCGCGTGGAAGGTAGCCCCCCGCACGTTGCCCGGCGTCTTTCGGTTAAGCTCTGCCCCGTTCTTCTTGTTGAACGCCAGGAACGCCGCTCTGTTGTCCTCCCCCGGTCGCCGGATGTGAAACAGCGACTCAATGGCGGTGGTTGTCTTTCCTGTCCCCGCCCTAGCTTTCACGGCTAGGGAAGATCCCGGCTCCATGCCCGCCACCTTCTCGAAGATGGCGAGCTGCTCCTCGGTCCAGACGGTGTCCATCTGGGCCTCGATGTCGAAGAATGTACTCAAGACGCCCCCTTTCAGCCGTAGACGCCCAGCACTACCTTCGCGCCCGCTGCTTCAAACATCTCCGCCAGCGGAATGTCTTGGTAGATGCTGTTGCGCGGGAAGTGGTACTCTCCGCCTGCAGGGAGGGGGTTGTTGGCCAGGTGCGCTCGCAGCTCCTGGATGAAGATCTGCTTGCCCTTGCCGTAGTCCGCCAAGAACCAAGCGTCGATGGATGCGTGCCCATCCAACATGCGGACCTTCCGCAGAGCCCGCTCATCGATCTCTGCGAGAAAGTCCCTTATGTGGGACACGGGGCGGCTGAAGGGGCGGCACCCCGCGTACAGGGTGAACTCCGTGTTGGAGGAGATCTGCGGCGTCGCGGACAGCGCCTCGTTCAGCTGCTTGCGCAAGTCCAAGACGTGGCTCTCTGCGTTGTTCAGCCGTTGCTGGTCGGCCTCACTTTCGGAGCGGATCTTTGCCTCATGCACGGTTAGCAGGGCGGTGGCGTGGTCGACCAACCGCTTGCTGCCGCCCCGAAGCAGGGACTGGATCAGCTCTCCCAGAGAGCGTGTGTCCAGGTGGTTGCCCTCCACCACCTCTTCCTGGGCGGTCTCTTCCTCGGCGGTAGCCGTGTCTTGAGCGGGTTGCTCTGGGTGTCCTGCCGCCGTGACTCGGTCTCGGAAGGCCGCGATGGTCTTGGTGGTCTTACGCCGGTAGTACCCGTGGATCTTCAAGGTCTTGTCCACGACCTCGTCGGTCAGCTCCTCGCCGCTAAGGTGGATCACGTACAGGGCGCGCAGTGCGGCGCGCTCTCCTTCCTTGGTCTCCTCAATGCCGTCGAAGGGGGTCGTAAGCCGCCCGTCGTCCAGCAGCTCGTCGATGACGAGGCGCTTGCGGTCGTCCACCAGAGGGCGTGCGAGCAGCAAGATCTCCCGTGGGCTGCGGTCTGCAAGGTCTCGGAAAGCTGCGAGAGGTGCAGCTGCCAGGGCGGCAGCGCGGTCTTGCTCCGCGCCGTCTCCCAAGGACAACAGCGAAGTTGCGGGCACGGACAGGATTTTGTCCTCGTCGAACCCAGAGATCTCCTCTATGGCGTTGGACTCCACAAGGTGTACGTCCGCGAGATAGGCCACGTTGATGGCCCAGTCGCGAGAGAGCCCCTCCCGCTCGCAGATCTTGCCCACGGTCACCAAGGACCACACCGGGTCGGCCCCGCTGTCCCGTTGTTGTTGGAACGCGGCGCTAACGATCTGCACCACGTCCTGGATGAAGGCC
>Ga0098037_1000131_pt1 | contig 48317 bp, 51 predicted proteins | sample 5_EtaG_FD_75050 | JGI IMG/M metagenome (GOLD analysis project Ga0098037, IMG submission 75050) | Marine viral communities from the Subarctic Pacific Ocean - 5_ETSP_OMZ_AT15132 metaG | ecosystem: Environmental > Aquatic > Marine > Oceanic | place: Pacific Ocean | collected 2015-01-08 | reverse complement strand
AATGATTGCAGAGTTTGCAGTCAGACCGCCAGTTACGGTCAGACCAGAGGCAATGTTTGCACCACCATCAACGTCAAGAGCACCAGTAACAGTTGCACCAGCAGACACGTTGATGTCAACTGACTGTAACTGGACGGTGGTCGTAATACCAGTTGCATTCAGGTTGACGAAGTTGGCACCAGCACCACCACCAAGGACATAATCCTTGACGCGGGACATTGCTGTCTTGCGGTTGGTGCCACCAGCACCGTCATCTACAACCAGAAGATCAGCATCAACCAGGTCAGCACCGATGTCGGTAGCACCATCAATATCAATAGCAGAAACATCAACCTTATTGGCAGATGTGATCTGATTCAGTTTGCTGTCAGCAATCGAACCAGCCAACTGAGCGTTGGTGATCGTGCCCGACAGGTTAGAAGTCAGATAACCAGTAGCATCCTGGAGGTTGAATGCAGGAGTAGCATCAGAGGCACCCAGTGCCAGTTCAATGCCACCGAAAGAAATCGTGCTATTGGCGAGTTGGTTGTTAGCAACAGTACCAGTCAGGTTGCTAGTAGCAAGACTGCCGTCGAACGAAGAGGCAGTAACAACACCACTGAAATCACCAGTGCTACTCTTGACGAATGCAATAGAACCAATGCCAGAAACATTGATTGCAGCAAAACTAGCACCAGAACCACCACCAAGAACATAAGTCTTGACGCGAGACAGTGCTGTCTTACGATTCGTTCCACCACCACCATCATCCACGATGAGGAGGTCGCCGTCAGCAAGGTCAGCACCAATATCAGTACCACCGTCGATGTCCAACACCGAGAGGGGAGTATCAATATCAACTTCTGTAGACCAGGACATATTGCCTGATCCGTCTACCTTCATATATCCGCCTGCTACAGCAGCTGCGGGAAGGATGTATTCTTGATTGCTTGTGAGTGCCGCAGGAGACCCCAAAGACACATAGTGTTGACCATTGTTGGTCCCTTCCACCATGCGGACGGCAGAACCACTAGTGGTACCCTCCCTTGTCCAATATCTTGCTGATCCAACTACCTTGTTGTTACTGGTATTGGAGTCAATGCCGACAAACAGATCATAACTGTCTGTGACCCATCCAGGTTCACCTGCTTGGAGACCTGGCAATGCGGCGAGATTGCCACGCTTGAACTGTAAAACAGGTGCAGCCATTTACCTTTATGTCGTTATTTGAATAATCAAGGAAGCATTCCGAAATATATTCAAGATTTGATCTGATATATTTAGATTCAAAAAGAACCACCATCTAGATCAATCTTATCATCAAGCACATCATCCAAATAATCAATAGCAGTAGAAGTCAATCCTTCTGGTGCAGGATTGTCCCCAATAGCACTATCAATAACTTCGTCAGGGTTTATGAATTTGAACGAGTTGGAGGGAGCATCGTATACTAAAACGAACTTATCCGTTCCAGAACTCAAATTCGTTACATTTACATCATTGAGTTGAATTAGTTTATCCACGTCTCCAGAACCTCCTCCTCCTGATGTCCCTGAACCTTGTAATGCAACAGTAAAACTTCCAGATTCTAAAGCAGATAATCCTGCTGAAGAAAGGGAAACAGAAAAGTCCTCATCATTACCTAAGGACACATTATACTCGTTTGCCATTAGGAAATCGTCCCGTTGACGTGAGCTTGACCTGTGATTACTTTAGACTTTTTGGAAGTAATATCGTTTGTAACTACAACGTCATAATGATAACGACCTGCGGTAATAATACCTGAAGTCGCATTGTCTAAGGAAATAGTAATTTTTCCCTCGGTTGGTGAGGAACCGAAGGTAACTCCAAAACCAAGACCCTGTGACCCCTCATACTTGCCAACCTTAGCTGAGATGCTATGGTTAGTAAGATCTAGGGGACTTCCAGTGGCAGCAGTAACTGTATAGGTCGCTGAAAATTCAGTGCCTTGTTCAATTTGAATGTTTACTACAGGAACCGCCATCTGTCACACAATTCACAAAGTTATTTATCACTAGGTAACTCTGCAATCAGTGCCTCCAATCTCAGTAAACGAGATTCAAGTTCCTCAATACGCTTATCTTTTGCTATGCGAAGATTACGTTCAGAAATGTATTTTTTGTATCCATCCTTATCGGTGGATACAATAGCAGTGCTATTAGGATCCCTCTCCAGATTGGGATGATCCTTCACTTTCATTCTTTTGTTGTTCATAAAGAACCTCCCATAAAAATCCCCAACTCATTCTTCTAACGGCCTCTTTTTATTGATACGTTTGATCAATCTAGCATAGGAAAGTTCTGCTGGGGTATACATCTCGGGATGCTTTTTAGCGATCTTCAAGATTTTCTTAGCGATCTTTCGATCTCCTTTGTTTCTCATTATGCGACTGCAATTGTACGGAAGTCGAGCAGTTTAGGTGCCTCTGCCGAATTGCTGCTATTGAATACAAGTTTCACTTGGAATGCCGTAAAGGCAGGAACGTTGTTAGCAGTAAATTCGTATTCATTGAACTGCCCTTCAAGACTTGGGGAAGTCTTTTTGTCGGGTTTTCCATCGTTATTTTTGGGATTCAACACGTCGCCGTCAGAGTCAAGGTTGCTGAAACCAGGCATCAGTTCAAACACCTTATCAAAGTCAGCAGCATCTTCTCGCTTGAGGCGATACAGGACTCTAATGTCAGTGGCAGCAGGACGGTTGGTAGCGAATAGAACTTTCAATGAGGTGGAGGGGTTCTCAAGTTGAACCTCTTTGGTCTGATAGACCATGTTGTGTGGATCCTCGGTTCCATTTGCACGACGGTCAGTCTTGTAGTTGGAAACCGGGTTGTTGATACGATTGGATTCAGTCAGGATGGAAGACTTGAATACATCAACCACAGGAGACACGTTCTCGTTTTCAGTTTTGAGAGTTGCCTCGAAGGTGAATGACTTTGCACCAGGCATAGTCAGGATGGTATTCTTCTGCTGCTCATTGTCCCGAGAAGCAATGATACGAGCAGACTTGAATTCAGTCTTACCAAGCAGAGAGATGTCTTCAAATCCTTGATCCAAGAAGGATGCTTCATTACCATCAACACTGGTACCGGAAGTAGTGCGGACCTTACCGGTGACCTGAGTGCCTGTAGGAGCACTGTGAGCGATGTTGGGGTTCACAGTATCGAAGGAGATGTTCGCAGATGCACGTCCACGCTCACCGCCACCAACCTTATCCTTAGCAAAGTAGTTAGAACCACCGTGCTTCAGGTAGTAATGGTCAAGACCAATTTTGTTTTCAATGGCGTTGGTAACGTCACCGAATGAATGCAACTTATTGATCTTGCGAAGTGAGACGCCAGACAGTTCATACTTCTGAACAGGGGTGTCAATCTCATGAGACATTGCGATTGAATCGTCGATATTACGAACGATTGTTCCTGTAAGTTGGTTAGTACCAACAGAGGTGTAACTGATGATCTCGTCGCCAATCAGTGCATATCCAAGGTTGCTGGGTGAAACTTGCTCACCTTCAAACATGTTGAACCCTGCGCTACTAGCAACGCTCACAACGGAACTTACGCTAGCGGCATATCCAACAGTCAACCGGGTAGGAACAGAGTCAGCAGCAATGCCCTGAAGGGTCACATATGATGTCTCTGAGTGATTACCATGGTTGGGGTGGTTGACCTTGAAATGGCGACCATCATACTCATCAGTGTTGATTGTGACAACATTGGGAATGATGTCCGCCTGAGCAGAGGCAATACCAACACCAGCACCAGCAGTGGGGATATAAGAAATGTTGTTAGATGTGTCGAATTCGCTGCCGCTTACATTAGTAAGAACCAGACCACTTACAGCGGTGGTAACACCAACAGTCATAAGAAGGTTGCTACCCAGACCCTTAGTGCCAAGGTTGGCAGTCAAGGTATCACCAACTTTATAACCTTCACCAGTCTCAAAACCTTTGACGGTTACTTGGGTAATAGCACCACTGGAGACAGTGACGATGCCAACAGCATCAATACCACGACCAGTTACAGTGAGAAGAGTAACAGGATCATAAGTTCCATCTTCATAACCAGAACCAGAATTGGTGATACTGAGGGTATTTGCTGCTTGTCCAAGGTGTGCTAGTTTCTCAGCAACCACACCACGTGCAGTGGTATTGTTTGCCTGAGACATGATAGTTCCCTCTACAATGTGGGGGTTGCCTTCCATGCCAGAAGAGAATCCAACAAACACTCGCTTAGAGAAAACCTCAATGGGGTTGTTGGGCAGTTTATTTCGTGCACCAAACAGGTTCAGTTGTGGGTTATAAAGACGGATGCTTCCTTCATCGGCAGTAAACCTTGCCTTATAGGAAACATACTTCAAGTCTTCCAACTGAGAAGCAGTCCAGGTGTTGTTGCTCTGTGCTTTGAACAAGGAACCTTGAGCAGGCTGCTTAGTCACCACAACACGTTGGAACTGGTTACCAAACAGGGTGTTGATATCTGCTTCACCCACCTGAGAGATCCAGGCGTCATAGTCACCAGAGGCAGAACCCAGGTAGAAAGCATAGTCACCTGCAGGCAGATACACAGGAGCAGGGAAAGTGAACCTAGTAGGAACAGAACCATCATCTGAGATGTTGACCTGTTCTGGATCCAGTTCTACCTCACTGTGCTTCATCACCTTCACTGAAGGATAACCATTCTCCAGTGGCACAATACGAATCTTGACTGGGATAGTCTCAGACCTGCTCTGGAAGAACATGTCTACACCCGTCATGAAGATGCCAGGATCTTCTGTAATTACAAACGACTGTGCCAGGGGGTCGTCGTTGTTGTTCTCCTGAACGTTGGTTACGTTAGTAACGTTCCTAACATTAGTAATGTTATTGTTAGTAACGTTAGTGATATTGTTTGTCGTGTTGTTTGTGATGTTAGTAATCACATTGACAACAGGCTCAGGCAATGCTGGTTCTGTTCTGATAACCGTAGTTTCAGTAATCTCAAAACCTTCGGTGAAGAATTCAGCACTTGCCGTACTAACATTCTTACCAGGAATCAGAGTCTCAGGACGAACCTGGTGCATCGCTGCTGTATGATCTCCATCCCGGAACATGTTTGGTGGGATGTAGTAGCAACCCTGAACACATCCAGTCTCGTCTGTGATCAAGCGAATGTCAGAAACAGTTGCCTGTGCACCACTAGACTCACCCACCAACACCATACCTTCAGTCACAGTGCCGAAGAAGTTAGCATCAGACTTCTGATTCAGTGACTGAGTGTCAACGTTGAGGACGCTAGTGGTCTCTGAGTAAGCAGAAGAAAGACCCACAGTATTGCTATATGGGTTCTGGTTATATACGATGGTCGGAGCATTGAAAGGACCATCCTTGTGGTTAGGAGCTGCCAGACGGAAGCGGAGATCAAATCCTTGACCATTCGCTTGAGTGCTGAACATGTAACCACGAACTGCCTCACCAATTTGGAAAGAACCTTGAGTTGGGGTAACCTCAATCAGTTTAGGAACAGTATATGCGTTATCATCCGTCATATCAGTTCCATTCCAATATGCAAAGTGCTGTGTATTGGGTTTCAGCACAGTGCAGTCAAACTGAACATTCTGCTCTCGCATGAATGGTTGTGGTTCAGTTTGTGCAAAGAAGTCATTAGCAAAACCTTCACCCTCAGTAATCGTGACCTGATTGCGGTCAATGAATACGTCAGAGTCAGGAGTGAGTTGCATCATACCGCCCCAATCGCGGTACATGTAGGGGTTCACACTCTCAAGACGTGTAGCAAAGTTCTGACTACGATCAATAATTTCCTCATACGCCAAGGTAACAACGTCACCAGTCTTGACGATATTGGGAGAACCTAGATCATTTGTATAGCGAGGATCGACAGTAGGATCAGGTGCACCATTCAGTCCAACAACGGTGTTAGAACCGAGCAACAGATCAACACTATCCCTATGCTGCTTAGCAATAAGGGTGCCGTTATCAAGTTCATACTTGATCTCAGTTTGAGTCTTGTCTGCTACATCAAAGTTGCGGAATGGATCAACAACAAAACCATTCTTGAAACGATCAAGTCCAGTGTCAGGATCCTTGATTGTCAGACTGTCAGTCTTTGCCTCAAGCAAGGACAAGGAAGTAATTTCTTCCAAATCCTCAATACGGTTCTCAAGTTTGCCGATATCCTTCATGGTATATCGACGATTTGCCTTGAAAGTTATCTTCGTATCGTAACGTGCGTCATAGACATATGGTTTGTAATCAATTTGTGCCAACTCAAAGGAGTCGGTCATGGGGTCAGGCAACACCGGACGCTCAGCAGGTGTTCCTTCTACAATGGTAAAGGTATTGTTCTGATTGATATACAGGCGATCTTTACGAGCAAGATAGTGCCTATAATCAAATTGAATAGTCTCATCTGAGACTAAAACGTTAGGTACAGACTGTCCACCAGAGGCAAAGTTCCGTGACTCAAACTCAAAGGGTGATCTTGTGCTACCACTAAAGGGTGCTACGCGAGGGCGCAGATCAATAATATCAGTGTTACGGACATTTCCAAATGCAGGCACTCGGTCGTATTCTGGTCGTTCATAACTAGATGCTGTAAGGATATCACCACCGTCCTCAGAGTTGATGGTGTAATGGTCAAAGTAAACTTTCAACTGCCCCTGAGGTGCATTGGAGTTGGGTTTACGTACAAGACGTGCAAAGTCATAAAACTCTTCACGTTGACCATTGTCCAGCACAAAGTTAGCCCGGATGTTGGGATCACCAGGATTTACGCTAGAAATATTTGCTCGAACGCCACTCTGAGAGAACTCAATCTCTTCAGTAGGAATAAAGTTATTAGAATTCTTAGAACAAATTTCGATCTTATCGCCACCATCACGGGCAAGGATCATTGCAGCAGCACCAGAACTCTTACCAACACCGATCTCACCAACGATTAGATCACTGTTGTCGCCTGAACTTCCAGTGAAGGAAGACATTTGAAGGTTCGGGATGGTGGGTCCAGCAGTCCCTGAAGACTCAAACACAGCGTGGACAGTAACCACATCAGGAACGTCTAGAGATACCTCTGCATCTTGTACACGCTTACCATAGATGTTGCTTGGCGACAGACCATCACTAATTCCAGTAGAAATACCAGAGTTGATGTTTGAAGATCCACTAACGACAAGGGTTGCCTGCTTGACCAGTGACTTGACCTTGGAGGTGACGTTTGCTTTTTGCTGAGTGGTTTGAACAACCACATTGGCACTTTGAGAAGCAGTCAGTCCAGAAATGGTTCCAGACTTAGAACCACCAGTGAGGACAACTTGATCTGATGTCAGTGGTTCAATACTTCCATCTGTATAGACAACTGAATATCGCTCTTCATCAAATCCTGAATAGATAAAGTCAGTGCCCACCAGGGATGGCAAAGTCAACTGACCATCACCACTAGTTGTCTGACCAGTATATTCTTTACGAATATAGAGAATAGAATCAGTCAGATCAACGCTTTCGATATACCTGTGAGGCATATCGGCATACAGGAATCCTTCGTCGGAGTTCTTGATCCTACCTGCAATGATCTTCAGGTCAGTGATAGTGACGTTGCCACTGCTATGAATAGCATTGTGTGCAACACCAGCGACAGCACCGTCAGAACTGTCAATCAGGGTTGCACTCTGATTAGTTCCAGCAATAGCACTGACTTCCAGGTAAACAGGATCAGTTTGGGAAACATCAGTGTAGGATACGATGTCTCCAACACGCAGAAGTTTAGCCCAACTAGTCAGAGAAGCAGTCAGATTACCGTTCGCTGCCAACTGGAACGTGTTGGTGTAAGCAGTCTTCTCTTCTAAAACAACGTCAGCAGCAAACGTACGAGAACCACCAGTTGAACGCACAGACTTCACGTCTTGCATGTCATAGTCTCTAACAGAAGAGATGACACGACCTTGACGTTCGCCATTGATGAGGATTTGCTCATCCTCTAAGAATGTGCCAGCAACATCAGTCAACACCATACTAGTGGTGTTTGACATGTCAGTTCGGAGCATACCCTTAGCTCCAGAACTAGCACCCTCAATACGAGCAGGTGACGCAAGGGTAAGTGCTTGGTTCAGTGTAAGAACAGTGTCAAGTTGGATGTCAAACAACATCAACTCAAACACACTCGTCACATCAGCGTATGCAGCATTCTGTAGTTTGAAGTCATATACACGTGCACGTCCAATACTATCACCAGGCAAACTGGTGCGGTTAGATAACAGACGCTTACTGCGGAGATCAACGAAGTCAGCAGTATCTGCATTCAGTTTGATCTGAGCACCGCCATAGACGTTGTTGACTCGCATGCGGTTACCCGCAACGAACGGGATACCACGATCTTTGATTAGTTTGGTGGTACGTGGTTTTGTGACATCCAGGTTACGATAACCTTGCAGGTAACTCTCAAAACCTTTGACGTATGCCTTACCAGGACCCACACCAATACACATCAAGTCCTTAGATGGTACATTACCATCTTCAGTCAAACGACTAGGCAGGAACTGACCAAAGACACTATACCTGTCGTTCAGACACTCCTTTGCTTCGATGGGGAACTTACGGACATAGTAGTCACCACTCTCATCGAAAGTGCGACGAGCAAATTCTTTAGCAATCTCGTTATAGACAGTGCGGTCAACTAGTTGCTTGACCTTACCTTCGTCAGTACGATACAGTTCAATGAAACTCTCATCATTGAAGTCTGTCAGACCTTTCTTGGTCAGAGACAGACTAATCTTCAGTCGGTCTGCACCAGGAGCAGTGAAGTTAGAGAATCCAGCAGCATTATCAAACAGTGTGCTGTCATCAACAGCAGTAACAATCTTTTCTGTGACTTGGAAACCAACTCGATAAGAAGGTCTGTTAGTATACTGATCAAGAATCAGAGTATCAGTTGGAACTTCAATAAATGCACCACGTGCAAAGAAGATACCCCGGATCAGTTTGAAGGAGCAACCAGTACCAGTAGCAGAGGCAGCAATAGCACTAGCGAAATCAGAGTCTGCCGTAATAGTGGTGGTTCCGTAAGTGAAATCACTGAGGGTAATCAGATTTTCACCGTCGAGGAATGTATCACCTGAGAGGTCAGAAGAACTGCCCTCATACTTGATATAAAGGGTGGTATTTCCAGTCAGCGACTCAGTTGAAGACAACAGGTTTACAACCTTTGCAGTCACACCAGACTGCTTGCCTTGGATACGGAGACCAATCAGCTTGTCATAATACGACTCTACCGGAACACCAAAGAAGGTAGATTCGATTTTGACATACGTATAGTCTGGGTCGTAGTTATATTTTCCAGGGATAACTACAGATCCCTCTTTGAATATATGCTTGCCAAACTTTTCAATCTGCCCCTGAAGGACAGACTGAAGCGTGGTCAGTTCTCTTGCCTGTACCGGTGACCCTGGTTTGAAAAGAATCTTAGTATAATTCTTTTCAGAATCAAAGTCGTCAAAGTAGGGAGAAACGTTTAGGTTGGTGTTCTGTGGCATCGTATCAGAATTCTAAGATGATCTTGATATCCTCTCGCTGGTTAGATGCTCTAGTTACTTCAGGACGGTTATCTACGTAGATAATGTCGCCGGAATACTTCTTGATCTCTGGGGAGGCAATACCAGAATTGTATGTTTGACCCAAATAATAAGTGCGATTATTGATAGTCGTAGAGACTCCAGTAAAAGCAGTGTCAACGGTTAGGGTTTCTTCGCCGCCGGTTGTCTTCACAACAACGTTCAAAGAACCACCTGAACCAGGGGTTTTCGTAAATCTATTTAGAGTGAATTGGTGAAGGGATGTGGTAGATCCATCTGCCAGAGAGCGATCTTGCCAATAATTCAGGACCCGAGTCGTATTGTCGTAAGAAATAATCTTACCAATAGCAGTCGAACCTACACCTACAGTTTGTTTTACAATACCATCGTTCTGAACGACCATCGTGGTTGATGCGGCACCTGCCAGTCGCACGCCGAACATCCCTGACACGGTGGGGTCAGACAACAGATTAGAACTCCCTTGCATTTCGGGGTTCTTGATAATACCGATACGAGCGAACTGGTTTCCTACGGGGAAATCAGGATTCGTTACATCACTGTTCTCAAATCTAGAGTAAATGAGAACTTTGTTTGAACCAAGTTCGCGATAAATGTCAGCACCATGTCCACCTGGAGGGGGAATGATGACGGTAAAAGATGCACCGGAACCAGTGACAACAGAGTCAAGATCTAAAGTACCAAAGGTGTAACCAGTACCACCATTGGTCACTTGAACCGCAGTCGGTTTTCCATTGACAAAGGTGACTGACGCAAATCCACCTGAACCATCACCCTTGATGGGGACGTTATTTTTAGTTCCAGTGAATTGATATGATGCGTTGACCACATCTTCAATCACAACCACTTCAATACGACCATCGACGGCAGTATTTCGCACGTCAGCAGTATCAGTGCTAATCGCCCAGTCAGAAGGAAGGGGAATGAACTCAGCACTATCAAACTTTACAATGTTGCTTGGTTTGATAGTATAAAGATACTTCCAAATATACCCATCACTTTCAAGACGTGGTTGCAGATCTGTGTGAACAGGTTCTTGCAAAGAAATCACGCCTTTGCCACCATTGGCAGGGTCTGCTCCGTTATACAGACACTCATAAACTCTGTAGTCAGAGTTCATCACATAATAATTTGCCTTATACAAACCAGTTGAACTGGTGTTGGGCGTCAACCTATCAATGCTATAGTCATGTCTATACATCTCATAGGTAGTACCACTAGTCCATGAGATTTTGCGAACAACTCGCAACACATCACTACTATTGATCTTTTTAGCAGAGATCAACGTGTCGTAGATATCATCATGCTGGTCGAAGTTATCGATTGGTGATGGAGTATCAGTGTTCCAGTCGGCAGCGACATCAGTAGCATTAGGCAAGCCCATGAACACATAATAACTATTGTCCGTGGTAGAGATGCCACTGACAAAGTTAGAAGCATTCAATACTCTAATTTGATCAGTAATGATGGCGGGCATTATGCTAAATGACTTCTCGATTCACATTATTTATGGATAATCCACGAGGAGTTTCTGTTCTCGGGTGACAGTTGGCGCGGTAGATATACCAATCAACCCGGTTTTGTTTACCGTAAAGGTCGTGCCTATGTTGGAATTGGCAGTAATTTTTGCCCAACTAAACTCCCCATAATGAGTGCCAACCTCGCTATGTAGACCAGTAAACACCAGTCCATGACCGGATTCTATGTTTACGTGAACCTTGACAACACTACTACCAAGGTCTTCAATATGAGAGCACTCGTATATACCATCAAGACAGGTTGTGGCAATACCCACAGTTGTTGTTCTATCTTGAGAAAGCGCAGTGCACCCAGTTCCTAGGTTAGTGCGGGAAAGAATGAAATAATCTCCCGTGCCAATACCGGTCTTAGTTATAGAACCATATTGGTTTTGGCGTTGAGGGTCATTCAGCGCAATATGGAAGTGGAACTGTAATCCTTGGGCAGTTGAACCTACGCCACAAAGATATCCACTATCACCTACAATATTTGCAACGTCGTGGTTTGTTTCGACGACACGGAACCCTGTAGTGCCGTATCCAACCGAACTCACCTCATTGTCAACAATACGCATAGGCCAATCTTCCTGAAGATTGAAACTATCGCCCTCAGTCTTACTAAAGATCAAGGCACCACTGTCTACATAAACCTCTGTGTCGAGGATTGCAACGTCTCTAATCAAACGTGCAGCAGGGTAAATCCTTGCACCAAGGAAAGGACGTGACTTAGGAACTTTTACGCCCTCAACAAATTTATCTTCAGTTTGCTTACAGATATCAATAACCCTAGTTGGGATAGATGCATCTGTAATGAAAGGACCCTTATAATTTGTGGTCTGAATAGTATCTCTACTCAAAACTCCACGCATAACTCTGAAGTCCTGCTTGCCAAGACGAACATCATCTCCTTCCTTGACATCAGGAGTGTCCTCAGCAGAAGTGATATCAGAATCAGTGCCCCTATAGAATAGGAACTGTAGACTAGATCCTGCTCGTGGAGGTTCTGTAAATCTAATACGGGTACCACCATCAAACACATATGCCTTACCAGGTTTTTGTAAGACATCATTGATAAAGATCAATAAAACATCTTCTAGTTCAATGTTACTACCATCAAGTTTTTCAATACTCAGGGGAACATTGTCCTTAGTAATCTGGAATACGCTACGGCGTCCATCAAACTGGTCTGAGAAATCATCTAGGATTTGCAGTTTACCAAACACCCATCCAGCAAATTCATCATCGTGAGTATCTAACACCGTGACTGTAGGAGGTGTAAAATCTACTCCGTAATCAGAGATAGTGGGAATACCGACGACTGTAAGTTCTTCACCAACAGTGTATCCGTACCCAGGATTTACAATGTCAATTTGACCGAGACTTCTTCCAGTACCTACGTTTACAATAACACTCGCACCAATTCCTGTATTGGCACTGACTAATGCGATGTCATCATAAGCACCTGGTTGAAAACCAATACCTTGTGTATTTCCAAATGAAACGATAATACCTCTACGAGGAAGGCGGTTAGCATTTACATCATTGGGGTTAGTATTGGCAATAAAACCAGGTTCGTCATTTCCTTTGAAGAAGACTGAAGTGATGCCTGGAGTGGGTGAACTGATAAACTCATAATCAACGTCAGGTTTTTGGAAAATGTTGTTGATTAGAATTGCACCAAAGTCTGTTGTAACACCAATGATATCAGTATTATCTTCTTTCAATGTAAAGGTTTTACCAATACCTGTGAAGGAATCGGAGATGTCATCAAAGACCATATTGCCATCATAATTACTACGCTGGAAAGCACGACCTTGGAAGGTACTACCAACTAGGGTGTCAGCATTGACAAGATTGTGAGTGCCAATACCAACAGTGGTCAATGTTAGTTTGACACCAGTTAGAGCATCATCTTTGCTGTTAGCAAACGAGAAATTGTTTGCTGTATTTTTGATAATAAAGTAATCTCTATTTGCTTCTAAAGGTGCAGGAGCATTACCACTTCTAAGTTTTACTTTTGTCCCGGTATCTAGATCATCCGTCAACTTAGTAAAGTAATTACCAGTTAGATTGATGTCTTCTGACGTAATACCAACTGTCCGACGTGTACCACCAAACGGAACATCAACGAACGTAATCTCATTATCAATGATATTATAGTCGCCCAACATGAACTGGACAGTGGCACCAACTGCGTGGTTATCTTGCTTAGTGCCCATCCAGGCACGATCCACTGTAAATTTATCTGGGTCACCACCAATATTTGTTAGTCTAATTCGCATGATCTCATCGTCAATTTGAATTAGATCAAATCTTTCAAAAAGAGATCCATCAGCAAGGGTGACATCTTTATTATTCAATGCCGACAAGGTGGTTGTCACACCATGCTTCTTGTACAGCGGTGATTGAATAATATCATCTACGGCAATGATACATTTTGTATTTTGCTTCTTCGCTTGGAAAAAATGAGTGGTGCCAATACCTACAGTGGTAATACCGATGGCATCCGATGTCAATGCAAGTGCTTTTGTTGCTGCTAATTTGAATGTGTTCTCATTGACTTTGATGGCAAACACCTCAGATGGCATGGTGGTTGCAGCACCCACACCATTCACACCATGTTGAATACCGATAGGGGAATTACCAGTCGCACAAGTATAATTCAACTCCTCACCAGTCACAAAGAAGTGATTGTTGATAACGATACTATCGCTACCAGAAATCACCGCACCCGTGCTGCTCCCATCAAATTCTTTCCGAAAAATCGGGTCGAATTTATGATTTAGTTTGAATGTCCGTCTGAAACTCTCCGTTTCGGAATTGAATTTCTTATTGACAGAACCCAGATTGAACGACATTATGGAATAGTTATTGTGGTGTCTGTTGCGATACTATCAGGACGATCAAGTCGTATCTCATATGTCCGGCAAATATACGCCTTATTCGCCAAAGGCATAAACATCAATCTCATATCTGAACCATCCAGATCAACCTCCACTTCGCGAATATCCCGACGTGGTTGAGCAGCGTTAGATAGGTTATTGTATGTGTTATAGTTTACGTTGCCGTTAGTGGAATTAGCAGCGACAGTAAACACAGAGTATTCATCGTCTGTAGTATTATGTATTTCTACAAAATACTTGCATGATGTGAAGATAGTCGTGCTCTTGGTTGATATCGGAGTCAGTGAAGGCGATGCTTCAGCAGAGATTGCAACGTATGCACCATTGAGTTGTGAGTCTCCAACGAACATGGTTGTAATACCAGAAACATTAGATTGTGCTGTTTGAGCAACACCCACCAACGTGTTCAGCAAGTGAACATCAACTGCCTGATTGGCAGCAGGGGTGTAGGTAAGACTCAACACATCACTTGATTGAGACATATCAAAGTCACCTAACGTAGTGCCGCTATCCAAGTTACCGTAGTCACTGTAGATAACATCACCAGTACCATCCATCAGGAAGTTGTACTCTTCCACTTCAACCTCAGTTGCAGTCTCATGAGCGACGATGATTGAACCAGAACGGAATTTAGTTCCATCAATGTCAATCATGGTTTCTGTGACTGGAGATCCAGAAGAAGCAAACGAAGAACTAATACCTTGCTTCTCAACATGACTGAATGCAGTGCTAGCAATGCCGACTGCTACATCACGAGGCAATTCTTCCTTATAGAAGGTAATGTCATACGTGAATGTATTGTTGAAGGGTTGGAACTGAACCAACACATCATCGGTATCGATTACGGCAAAGAACTCGCCCAAATCGAAGGAGTCTGCCAAGTCAGAATACTGGTTGATATAGCAGTCAGTGCCATCACTGAATACAGCAAATTCGGCATACTGTGTGGTGTTGAATGTTTGACCCAATGATTCGTCCAGAACCACTTGAGCGTGATACTTGACGCCAGAGGGAGCATCAGCACCACTCTTGGGGAACTTATCAATATTGACTGACTTGAGAATGTCAGGATCATTGAAGAACTGAGGACTGATGTCATCAATCTCCAATACACGGTTACCCTTACAAATCAGAGTGGCACCAAATCTAGTGCCTGTAAAGACAATCTTGTCACTGATGGTGTTTGTTGCATCAGGGACCTCAAATCCAGTGTCAAATGTCTTGAAGCAACTCAACTTATCACCACTGTCAATCAGAACAACCGCTTGTGCAGCACCACCGTCTCCGGCAATACCAATCAATGATGTTGTGCCAATTCCGACAGTAGCAGAATTGATCAGCATGTCTGAATGCTTTTTGAATCCGGCAATGTGTGCCAAAGAATCAACTGGTTCACTCCAAGAGGAGATGCCAATCTTAGACTTCAGTGAATAAGAGAACTGTTGATAGTAATCACTGTCCTGGATACGTTGAGAGATGTCAGACAGTTTACCAACATCATCTTGCCAACCAAAACGTCCATTGTAGACGACACCAGTTTCAAAATGTGCCTTGGGAGTGTCAATCTGTTCAATGGTGCCGCCAGAGTTGGAGAGTTCTGCAACCACCTTGTCACCAACAGAGAATCCATCAACATTATCCACTCTAATGACATTGGATCGTTTGCCCTCACCAAAGACTACCTTACAGGTATCTCCATTCTGGTTGTAGACAGTTTCACCACTATCAAACGTGCTTTCTACCAAGTCAATCTCAAATTTAGCAATGTCAACAATGTTAGATACAGATCCGAGTTGACTACCATCATATGAACCTGGATTTTGTTCCGTTTCGTAGGTGATGGTTGCACCGTTGAATACATTCAGGTTTGCGTTGACTGCAGTAAGAGTGAAAGTTTTGTAAGCGAAGTCAGCAGAGTTATAACCATTACCGGTGGTTACGCCCACATTCTCCACAAAAACCTTATCCCCAACAGCGAATGGAAGTGGAACAGCATTTGTGAAACCAGTTGTAGGTGTCTTGAGTGTCAGGGTTACATTGGGGAATGCATAGGATGCACTAACAATACCAACTCCATTGGTGTTATTGATAGCAATGAGTTTGTTATCACCACTACGGAGGTTATTACCACCGCTAATAATATTCACTTCACTGACACCAGAACCCTGCAAGGATACCCGGAACTTAGTAATATCACTGATTTGATCACTCTTAGAGTTGTAAACAACCAGGTCGGGTGGGGTCAGATACTTCCTACCAGCAGATGTGATTCCAACACGGTCGATAGAGAAGTTGTCTTTGAGGTAAATGATCTGGGGAATTGCTGCCTCAGGACGCAGAGTCTTGTCAGATGGATAATCAAATCCATACCCAGAAATCCGAACCTCACTAATCTTACCGATCTTAGAACCAGTTGGACGCAGGAGAGCAGAAGTGCCACTAGTTGAGGCAACACTCACCTTAGGAACATCGCGGTATCCAATTCCTCCAGACAGAAGATCAACAACTGCCACAGGACCAGCATCAGTCTTAGAGTCAGTCAGGTATGCAATATTTGCCGTTACTGTGGTGTAACCCACACGCTCAGGTTGTTTGAAGACATTGAACGTGAATTGATTACTAGCAACCGTGCTGATTGTACCAGCAGCACTGTAGACACTGTTGTTGACGACAATCTTGTTATAGTCATCAATGTCAATATTCTCATCAATAGTTTTTACACTGCTGAGAGAATTGACTCGATAATACAGAATCTCTGGTGCATCTGTATCCATTGCAACAGTTGCTGTTGCGTTAGCATTTCCAGCAACACCGCTGTAAGTTACCTGAGGATCAGTAGTACCCGAACCAACAAATTCCTTACGGAATTCTGGGTCTAAGAAGAACTGAATTTTGGTGTCCACCATGCTCGCATCGGAGACATCAAACTCAAGCGTGTCGCCACGAGTGACATCAATTCGGGGATTAGCAGAATTGCCGATACTTACAAAGCGACTGCCGGGATCATAGACTAGGGAAACAGACGACGTTGCCGCTGAAACCACAGTCATATCAATATTATCAAGAGGTCGCAGAGTATGATCATCTCTGGTTGTGACCAAAACATTAGTGGTACTAACCTTACCAGTTACAGCATCTCTGTCAGTCAAGAACAGGTGTGTATTACCAATACCAGTTTGATCTGGGTAATACATGATTCTTGCTTCAGCAGAACTGATACCGCTGTAAGTTGTAACAATACCGATAGTGTTCTGACTCAGCACCTGAACATACAGATCAGTTTCAGGTACAGGTGAAGTCCAACCACTATCTGTTCCACCAGCACCTGTGGTGGGTTGATAGTTCAGTCGCGTGCCATTTTCAGACTTGTATGTGATCTTATCACCAGTCTCAAACTCATGCCTTGGGACAAAGATTGACCGTGTAGGAATAGTCTGCTGTCCGAAGTCAACAGTATCAATGGTGTGATTGTTTACTGCACCATAGGAGAGACCAAGACCAACTACATTGCCAGCGTCAAAGTAGACTGTGTAGTTCTCTGGTGTAGCAGGAATATATTCAAGATCGAACTCGAACCTGGTGGGAAGTTGTTTGATAGCAACCCCAAATGTATGTGCTGCTGCAACGGTACCATTGAACTCACGAATCAAATCAAGTTGGTTCTGGAGTTCATCAACCCCAAACACTTTCATTTGCTCGTCATCTACCTGGACAATATCATTGACATTGAATACGTTGACATTATCAGCAAGACGAACACTGGTAGTAAAACCAGAATTGGCGTTGATCGTTTGTAGTGCCGTTACAATACCTGATGTTACCTGAGGTACCCTAATTTGGTGGATACCTTGCAATTGAATGTGTCGCTGTGAACTAACATCACTAACTTTCACGAATGAGTTGTTATTCAATCCGTGAGGTACTGTGCTGATACCAGTTACTACTCCTTCTTTGAAAAGGAATTCAATATCATCAAGTTCTAATAGGGTAGACTCAATATCAGTAGCAACGGGTCCAACAATTTTCGCAACTCTACCAATAGCACCAAATCCTTGAGTGCCATTATTATCAAATACTAAGTTATCATCAACGTTGTACTCTTCACCACCATCAACGATCTTGATCCTTTCAACGGGACCTTCTTCTGTTGAATAAATTTGTGATTGGATTAGAGTTCCTTTATTAGAGTTTGAGATGAACTCATACTCATCAATGTTATATCCTCTGGTATTCTTGACCAGACCATATTGAGTGGGATCCTGACGTTGGTCGAAATCAAACTCAAAGTTTTTAGATTCTAATTTGGAACGATATGTTTCTCCCACAACATAGGGGAAGATGGGAGTTCTACTCTGGTTGAAAGGATCTCCAGGGTTTGCAACCAGATTAGGAGATACTGTTGTGTAATAAGCGTAGACGCCATTCGGATACTCCGGAGTAACGGCAAAACGACCATTGTGCTCATCTAGGTCTCCATAACCAGGCACATACTTGTAGTCCTCTACAAAGAACCCAGCAGGGAAGTTGAGTATGGGAGGACCATCAAAACGTTGTCCAGTTACTTTGATGTAACTAGATTCCATGTACTTCAGAGCACCACCATTGGTTCCCTCAAAAGCATATGGTCCATAGATGGGGTTGCCGTCATAAGCATATCCCAAAATAGGAGAGTGGGTCTGACCCTCATCTCCGAGATAGTCCCGAAGTTTACGGGAAGGGTAATAGTTTACGTAAGGGAGACCATATCCTGCCTCACGTGGATTGGTGTAATATCCATCATCAAGACCAACCTGACCCAGTTTTGCATAACGATCAACAGCATTGACATTCCATTCTTTCAAGTTTGCCGAAAGAATGCACCCTGAACCAGGAGTTCTTGCTTTTGCAGTGGTCTGTCCTTGGGTGTAATTTACACCCTTGTAAATCATGATGATATCTTTGATTTCGCCATTTTCAATGACTGCCTTTGCTTTGGCACCAATTCCATCACCACTGATTTCAATATCAGGTAAATTGAAGTAATCTTGTCCACCCGCTTTGACAATGATAGATTCGACTCTACCATTTACAATAAACGGTTGAAGGTATGAGTTCTTACCCTCAATTACAGTGACATCTGGACGGAAGTTATCGTTGATAACAGTAGAACCAAATTTAGTTCCTGCTTCAGTCACCTGAACGCTAGTAATCTTACCCCTCAAAATAGGAGTGGCAGTGGCATTTGCTGTAGTAATGCCCTGGCGTCCAACAATGTTGATGAAGATTGGGGGGTCGCCTAAGATATGATCTCCACTACCATCATTGATGAGTGAGACGTATGACTCACCAGTATCCACCGTTGACAAGCGGAATCTATCTTTATCAAGTCTCTGACAGAAGTAATCCGTGCCTTCAGTCAGACCACCAATATCACCACCATCTGGAGAAGCATATCGGATCTCATCATTGTCTACAAATCCATGATCTGGATAGAAGAAAGCATCAATAAACGTATTGATACCAACAGTACCAGATGAGAACTGCAGTTTTCTATTGTAGAAGACACCAGGTTCTTCAATATAAATTTTGTCTAATTTGTTTCTTCTTTTTATAGTTGAGAATTGATGGGTTCCGGCACCATTTGAATCTAGAGGAATAGTACCAATCCCTGCCAGTGCCTTCTCAGGTGACTCTGACAGCATGATCTCGAACTCATCCTTGACCACCACATAGTAAGGGTTACCATCAATCAGGTTGCCTGGCGTAGTTCCAATACCAACCTCAGTAGTACCAAAACTACTGTAAATTACTGCCTCACCATGCTTCAGTCCATGGGGGTTAGGGAATGAGAAACGATCTTGCTCTGTATTTACAACTCCTCCTGCAGAGGTGGCATCGAATGTTACTACTTGAGGAACGATCTTTGTTTGAGGTCTAATAACACAAGAACCCTTGTGGTTACCACCTTTGATGCTAACGAGAGGTGTCTCTTGATAATCCACACCCTCAGTATCCACTAGGATGTCCTCTAAGGTGCCTTGAACCAGTGCTACACAAGATGCACCTAATCCAGTATGATTGGGTTGTGTGAGGGACAGGCGGGGAGGATTAGCAATATCATAATCATCACCTGAATTTAGAACATCTACGCTCCTGACTGCACCATAAAATACTTTTTCAGTAGATTTGTACGAGTGAATTTCTACGCCATTCGCAAACAAACCGATGCCACCTGCTTTGGTTGCATCTTTTTCTCCATCACCAAATTCAGGAACCGGGAATTTGCGAAGAAGTTTTTGGGAGTCATTATCAATTCCATAGAACTGAGTGGGCGTAAAGTGCTGCTCAGTCTGCCTATTGGAGTCGTCAGTGGTGATACCTACAACATAGATGCCGTTGCGAACATTCTCTAAAGTGAGTGATAATGAGAATTGGTTACCATTTAGACGTTTGACATAGTAAGAATCTCCCTCAATCAGGTTATCTAAAGCAACTCCATTTGATGCTTTATAGGTAACAATGTCACCATCTGCAAAATGGTGATCATTCAGATTGATGGTCGTGCCTGGAGTTTGCAGATAGGGGAACACCTCTCGTACCCGCTTGGAAGCAGCCATATCCCAGTGTGGGATACTGTTAGATGCAACATAAACGGCATCTCCATTATCTCGATAAGTTGCCTGGACATCAGCAGTATGTCCATCACGAAGTTTGATATTGCGACGAACGAAATAAACAATATTAGGATCTAGTGTTGTCGTAGTGACAACCACAGAACTATCACTCAGGATAGTTGAGATTGTGGCAGTTTGAACATTATTATCTGGATCTACAACGTCTAGAGTATCACTTTTATAGTAGTCATGGGTCCTACTAAAATCTAACTGATACTTACCCTGTCCAAGACTCTTCCATCCCAGAAGAGTATGCTTAGATGCAGAGTTTTGGATCCAAGTAGCAAACCTCAGGTCAGTCTCATTATTACCAATTTGCTTGACATTGATAATACTTTGACGCTGTTGGTTTTCAGAGTATCCACTGTAAGATGCAAGAATACCAACAATCTCCACCTCTACTGGCAGGGAGAGGTCTCCATTCTCATAGGAGAGTGCAGTCAATCCCGCAGTAACAGTCGCACCAATAGCAATCTGTGAGGTAGTAGAATTGATCCCAATAAATTGAGTGTAGTTGCTATTGGTATATGGATAAACCTGCCCTTCTAGGGAGAAGAATCCTGATGTATCAAAACCAACCGTAGAATCAACGTCGAGAACCGTTGCGCCGGAAGGGATCTCACGGGTCACATAGGTCTTGTTTATCTGGTTGAAAGTTCCAAGTGTTGTACCCTTGGAAAGGGAGATTTTGTAGTAAGTAGTGACTCCAACGATAGAAGATTCAACAGCGTATACAGAAGCAGAAGTTCCATCACCTTGACTGATAGTTTGTCCTTCAATTTTTAGTGCATCGCCACTTTTGCCTTTAGCGAGCAGCACATCATTCGTCAAATAGTCCGCAGCAGACGGACGAATCATATAACGAGCAGGTTGAAGCATCTCAACCTCTTCGCCATACAAGGCACCAAAGAGGATTTTGAAAGATTCTTCAGTGCCTTTCGTTCTATAGAAATCTTTTGCTTGGCGAATAAAATTATTCTGATTGACCTTCTCATTCAAAGGACGTTCAGAGAATCCAGGCAGAACCTGCTTCTTGAGTTTCTTGAGGAAGGAATGTAAGAATCTATTACTAAGGTTTTGAACCTTAGCACCAAGACCATGGGTAGAAATCCCAGTGCTAGTGAAAGTTAGATATTCAGGTTGATTAGTTTTATGGTTATTTTCAATTCCACTGAAACCACGCTTACATCCAGTAAATGAAGTTGTTCCAATACCAGTGTATGTGATTATCTCATTATCAATCTTCAGCAGACCCCACGATCCAGGCCACCCTTTGGTTGACCCCACGTAAATCGTGTCATGATAACCCTCAACATATTCAGTAACCGTGGTAAACCCGGTCAGGTTATTATTGCTCAGTACGTCAAGACTTTTATACTCTACCAGATTCTCAGCAATATCAACCGGTCCCCCTTGATACTCTTGGGAGAGGTAATACTGCTTCATGAATTCGCCAAAAAGCGGATTCTCTGTATCAATCGATTCAGGAATCTGACTTTCGACTACCTCATGAATTTTTACTCGGGTAAGAGAAGTCTCAATCACTTGTATTAGTATCCGCTAGATTGTGGTGCTGAATATGAACTTGATGATGTAGTGGATGATGTAGTAGCTGACACACTCGTAACTGTTTTAGTAGTCACGATGGGGGTAGACGTAATCAACTTACTGTTAGGACTGTGAGAAGAACCGGTCATCTTAGTCCCATCCGCCATAACGTGGAATGCGCCAAAGTATTTTTCACCATTGACATAACCAATAAGTGTAGAACCGGCAGTAGTAGTTATAATGGTTCCACGAACCCTCTTATCAGGGAAGTAACTAGATTGTGAGATGAACCTAGAACCAGAACTGTTATTGCCTGTTGCAATACTGTCTACACGCATGAAGACATTACTCTTTGCCACATCAAACGAGAGATACATCTCATTCTTGGCAAGAATATCATTAGACTGAGGAATTGCCTCAATTTCAATAACATTGTCGGGTTCGAGGGTAGAGGTAATATTGATTGTCTCCAAAATAACCTCACCCTTCATATAATCAATACGACCGAATTTAGAGTTGATTACTTGAACTCTGTCGTCATCAAGGATTTGGAACAAGAACAGATCACCTTGAGTCTCATCAATCTTATTATCAGAGAAGTAACATGTTCCCACCACACCAGATACGTTGAATCCAGTTGATTGGATATTGTAAGAACCTTTGTTGCAATAGAAAGGATTTAGGAAACAAATTTCATATTGTGCAAACTGGTTGATCTTTGCAACCAGGTTACGACGCATCCTGACGAGAGTAATATTGGAAGTAATAGAAGTATCTACACCATCAATGGTTGATTGGATGCCACTGTACTTGAATCTACCACTGAAACGATTGATTTCACGCCCTCCACCGTAAAGGGTCAAGGCACTGATAACGTTTGTCTTCAGATTATCAACATCCCCAATAAAGTTGCTGTTGTAGTAGACATAGGTATCAATCTCAACAAACAGGAAACTAAGATCTACAAAGGATGGGAGAATACCTGCGATTGAGTAATCCCGCAGAGATACTAGAAGTTGCTTCTTTGTCAAATCTGACAAGAAGAAACCATTCTTTGGTTTAGCAGCAATGAAGACTCGACCATACTGGGGAGGATTCAACTCCTCACCCCCGTAGGCGGACACAGACTCGATGTTTGGATAAATGGAGGGTAAGATTGCCTCATAGTCATTTGCCGTCACAGCGCGGTTCTGGGCGGCATACATGCGGGGTGCATAATACTTGACACTCTCCAAAGACTCAATACTGTCGCCATTCTGAGAGGGTGTGTCAGTAAACAGATTGGCACTAAACCCACTCTCAGTCAAACCATCCTGATCTTTTAGAGTGCCGACAAAATTGAAGAATCGAACACCATTTCCTGCCCTACCATTGGTCTTGATATAACCAACGGTAACTATATTACCTGACTGAAGTTTTTTGCCGAAAACATTGTCACCGAAAAGAATTTCATATTTCTCGTCGGTAGTTTCTTGTAGCAGGTAAATGTTAGATGTTGAAGTAATACCGATGATACTTTCAACTAGACTGTATTCAGTTACAGTGTTATCGGATGAACTATTCCTTACCTTTACTGTAATCGTTGATGTATCAATACCATTATTAGGGAGAATAAATCGCTGATTAGGAATTGAGTCGTTTACAGTAAATGAGTTTTCAAGATATTGACCTTGAAAAATTTCAACAGAAGCACCTGCCTCAGTGTCATTAGCAGGGAAGGTAACAGTTTCTGGTACGGAGAAGATATAATTTACATCAGAGACAGTGCCGTTAGCAATGACTCCAGGAGAGATACTGACTGTCTCAGTGGTACTTGGAAGTTGGGAAATAGAAATATCTACGACCGCACGCGCCGCCCGGACAGAGCGAGGTACATAACCAATATTACGAGCAAGAGATACAACATTTTCCCTCAGCGTAGCGGAGTCGATGAATGTCTCATTCACCGCCATATTGGTGTTGTAGGCGGTGCTATATGAATTATACGCTAACAGATTGATTAGCATTGAGAGGTTAGACCCCTCAAAGTCCATATCTGTGAAGTTTGAGTTCTCCCTCAGATAATCTTTGATTGAGGTCTTGATGTCCTCAAAGTTTAGATTTGTAAATTGTGTTAGTGCCATTATAGCCTAGTAGGTTCAAGGATGAATGATACACTTTGAGATGGGGCGTTTTGTCCAACAATATCGTAAGAAATTGTCACCTCAAGACTGTTTGCGTCTGGTTCAGAAATAACATCAACCCGAGTCAATTTCACTCTAGGTTCAAAGTTAGTAATTGTTGTTTCAATCTCAGTTTTGATTGGATCGACAAAATCGCCGTCCGCTAGTTCAAAAAGAGCTCCCGTAATCCTAGTTCCCAGTAGGTTATTGAAGAAAACTTCGCCTAGTTGGATACGTACCAGGTTTTGTACAGATCGCTTGATAGCGTCTTCATTCTTCAGAGGAATGATATCATTAGTAACTGGATGCCGTTTGAAAGACAGTGAAATGTCCTTGAATGGCAGCGATGTTCTCTGAAGAGGCACTGCGCGACCTAGTATTTCGTGATGTATTTATTTAGAGCATGAAAAAGGGGGATCAATGATCCCCCTAGTATTAGTCTTCATCTCGACCGACATACACGACATCTACACTCTCTGGATGCGGTGTTCCTGTCTGATAGAACTCATCCGCTAGATCTTGAGTATATTCTTCCATCTCCTCTTCATCTATATTGTGGTGAATTAGATGACCTTCCACGAATATATCGTATCTGTCCATATCTAGCGTATTCATTTGATATATCTATAAAATCAAATGATTCTAGTCTTCTCGTGTCCAACTCGACACTTAGGATCACACCAGATCTCGAACCCTGCTTTCTTAGCATCAAGGCAGAATGAAACGTCCTCTCCACACATGTCCTGGACTTCACCAGACTCAAAAACCTGCATTTGTGGTGCAAACCAGGGGTACTTCATCATCTCGTGTTCAAACACACCATACTTGATCAACAACCAACCGAAACCGGTGTAGTCAACAGTAAATGGTTTGCGACGCTTCTGAATACCATCAAGCATCTCGTGGTTCATCACACCACCATTGTTCTTGAAGTCATCTTCTTCCAACCAGTGTGCAACAGAAGTGGTATTGCCATCTTCAGTCACATACCAACCAGCAGCAAGGTCTCTGTCCATCCAAAGGATACGATAGAACTGCTCAAGACCAAAAACAATATCACTGTCAATCCACAGTTGGTAGTCATATTGCAGTTTGCCCTGCCAAGGTTTTTGATCTGGACCTTGGAGAACATTTGCACCCAAGCACTTACAACGGGCAAAGTTGACCATTGACGAGTAGTCTTGGGAGATTTGAATAGCACCTCCCTGCTGCACAATCTCAAAACAGAGTTGTACAAAGTTCTTGAGGAAGATATATGATACACCGCGACCAGGAAGGCAGAAGACAAAGGTCTTACCCTTTACCATCTCTCTTGCGGCTTCAATTGAAAATTCGTCCGACTTTTGTGTCTGTTCACCTTCAGGCGGAGTCGTCACCACCTTGAAACCTTTAGCCATACATGTAGGTCAATTTGTAATAAGGCATCATGCCTGCAGGCATAATACCATATTATTTAGTACCCCGCAAGTTCGGGAAAAGTCTGTCTCCAATTGGTATTTCTTAGACTGTCAAGGTCATCAAAATACTTTTTCGCCTTTATCCATCCATTTGTTATTGGACTTTGCATCATCTGCTTAGCAACAGACTCATCTACACTTTTCACATCATCATAGATCTCTTCTTTGATGGGATGGGGCAAATTATTGACCCTGAGGTAATCTGGGTTTTCTAGGTTGTTATAGATCTGAAATGGACGTTTTTTGAGACCACGTTTTTCAAAAAACTCAAATACTTCCTTGATCTTGTAAACAGACAAAACAGATGGAGTATATGTTCCTGCAATTGACCCCTTACCAGTCCTAAGGAAATACTCGCGTATTTCGTCCACATGACTCAAGGTCTGCTCCCAATTAGTTGGATATCGCAAATAATAGTTCCTATCACCCAAACCATCACAACTCCACTGAATGTGGGTATAATTGAATCTATCAAGATATTTTTGCATCTGCTTCAAAGTAAATATCGTCATATTCGATACATACGACAAACTAATAAACTTTGACTTACCAGAACCAGCAAGAGCATCTAAAACCCTAAAATGGGATTTCATTAGCATCGGTTCTCCACCACAGAAAGATATTGACTTGATACGATCTGCATTATCTAAAATGTCAGTTATAATGTCACTAAATTGAGCTTGATCAATTTTTAGGAGATCTGTATCTGGAAACTTATTAGTTCTCGGATATCTCTTATCAAGATCTGCTAATTGCTCTAAACGTCTGTCTCTAGTCGTAGAATCTCCAGAATGGCAACCATAGCATTCTAAGTTACAAGTATTACCATAAAAATTCAATTCTAGGTTCAGATTTCTTGCAGTGCCCGTATAACTCCCATCTTCGGCATAATGATCTAAAATTTTGGGATCATACAACTCATTCATCAAACGAGGTGATGTACCAAAGTGTTTCTCCTTATAGAAACATCTTTGACACATTGCTTTGACATATTCTGACATTTCACCAGCGAGCATTGCACGACGCAATTCTTTCGCCTCAGGACCATCATAATAATCAAATGGTGTCGTATTAGCAGGACCGACTAATTGTTGAGTTTGCATCCAACAGCATGGTGTATAACCATGCGACATTCCATTACGAATGTTGGTAAATGGATAAGAACAAAAAGAATTATTTTTTATGTCACTTAGAAGGTCTTCTTTCTTCATCACTTAGGAAAAAAGTGCTTGAGTCCTGGATGTTCAATCATTTGACTTAGAATCCATTTTGCGATAGCAATATGACCATTTGCACTAGGATGCCATCCCCCTAACCACCTGTGAGTGTCTTCCTCATCACCAGTGGCAAATTCAGTCTTACGATCCCGCAAATCAAGAGTTCTGTACTCTCTAATCAATTCTTCTTCATTCATCCACCATGATGGGCAGATAGCATTAGTTTCTCCGGGATGGTAGTCCCTAGGAACGAATTCTTCTTGAGATGGAGTAACACCTTTGATATCGCGGTTCTTGACTAACTCCATCCATGGACTGACACAATACTTGAGTTCTGTGTCAGTCCATTCCTCTAATTGCAAGAAGATATAAGGAATACCCTTCTTCTCAAAGTAACTTTCAAGAAGAAACACATTTTTGAAGAAATTTTCAATATACTGGGTCCGGGACTTGACATTCTTATCCCACCACTCACAAATCCCAATTACTTTGTGATCTGGGTGACAACCATGGAAATGTTCGTACTGATCCATGCTATACCAGCGTTCATGCTCTTCACTATAGAACGCCCACCTCTGGGGATGAGAAAACTCGACAACTACGAGATCTGCTTCATTATTCTCACACCAAGTGACTGTATCACGGGTAATCTGATCATTTGAGTAACCAGAGTATCCAATATTGTCAAAAGTAACATTCAACCCATATAAGTCATTGACATACTCACTGACTACGTTTGAGTACCTCAGTTTGTCTCTAAGTTCAAGACTATGCTCCAGACCGTCTAATTCGGTGCCTTCGCAGAAGGAATCTCCGGAGAATAGGATTTTCATAATACAGTCACGTTATACTTGTTTGAAAAATCTAATGCATCAGACCATTCGTTGACCATTGGCATGCCACGAATGTTCAGTGATGTATTTAGTAGCACTGGGCAACCTGTGCGCTCTTCCCACGCCTCTAGAATCGCCCTGAAGACCGATGGACTGGTTTCCGGTACCGTTTGCACTCTTGCACTATTATCGACGTGTACGCAGGCAGGAATGTCGTCTGGACGCTTACATTGATAGACATAAGACATGTACCGGGAATGTTCTGGCATCCAGAAGTAATCTTGGCAAGATTCCTCCAGAATTGCCGGAGCAAACGGTCTGAACTTCTGCCTCTTCTTGATTTCGTTGACTCGATCCTTATTTGCAAAGGTTCGGGGGTCTGCAAGCAAAGATCTGTTGCCTAGGGCACGAGGACCATATTCTGCCTTGCCATTTGCAACACCACAGATACCATCCCTCAAAAGAACGTCTACAACCTCTTTGGGGTCGATTTTACGAGAAATACTGTGACCAGTATAAGGAGTGAACTCAACCTTCTTACCAGACGCCAATAAGGCAGCACCAAGTGCCCCACCGGCATCTCCTGGATTAGGCATGATCCATAGATTGCACTTATCCCGGAGTTTGGTGTTGGCAACGCAATTTAGGGCAACTCCACCCCCATAACAAATATTATTGCTGTACTGCATTGCTATATCAAAAATAGCATGCAATTCTGTCTCCAGAACAACCTGTGCACTAGCAGCAACGTCTTCTTTGCTCTCAATGTCAAGTTGACAACCACGATGGTTGTTTTGTGACAGAAGTTGGCGAACTTCATCGATATGCTTCGGTTTTCCGAATGCTGCCATACCCATGAAGATGTATTCCTCATCTAAAGGGCGAAGACCTGCCCATCCTGTCAATGCAGAGTACCAAAGACCAATAGACTTGGGATATGCCTGAGACCAGACCTTTTTATAGACTGCTTTACCATCTTCCATCTTTGCAGTCCATACAGAACTGCAATCCCACTCACCAATACTATCTACAACGACACATGCTGCTTCTTCAAAGCATGAAGTCTGAAATGCTGCCGCAGCATGCGATTGGTGGTGAGGAAAACTAATAGTTGGGCGTAATGCTAGATGTCGCCGCCTACGCCAGTGTTTTTGTCCAGCAAAAAATTGCCGAACACGTTTCGGGAACTGCTTCTCGTAAAAAGCAACTACGTCAGCATTTGGGTTGAGATAATTGCCGTAAAACGCAAGTTCACCGCACAATTTCTTGTCATGTTTTTTCTTAGAATATCTTTCGCTGTGTGCAGCAAAGATAATCTTGTTTTCATGAACAACTGCTAATCCAGCGTCATGAAATCCTTCAGAAAAACCAATCATTCTACCTCTTCTGTTTCGTCGTCATCTAGATCCTCCTCCATATCATCAACCTCATAAATGAACGGATCCATTTTGCGAATTTTCCAGAGATTGTATTCACCTTTGATCCAATACCAAAGACGGAGCATAATTACCTCGACAGCAGACTATGTATGTTATCACTTTCTCCAGGATTCTGGCAAGTGCCCAAAATACTGCTTCCAATGCTCATAACATGGTTCTAAAAAGATTCCTGCCTTCTCACGGGCATGATCTGGTAGATGCATGACATCAGACTCCCACTGGTCATTCAAATATTGGATATGTGGAGCACAGGGACCTAAATCTGGAACATATGCGTTTGGATGAACATCTCCAATCTCCATACCGATAAAATCAGAAAGTGGAGCAGTATCACCTGCCCAAAAATCTTCCATGATCGTAATATGGACGGCATCCTCTCCAAAAGCAGCTGCCCATTTGATATACATGTCCACATAGTCAAAATCCATGCCACACTTCAAAAAATGCTCGACAGGTTTGTCTCTTTTCTGTGCCTGACGACAAGACCAGAGTCTACGGAGAGGATCTCGAAAAATAATGTGGATTTTTACGTCAAAATAACTCTGTAAGTGAAATGCCAAGAATTGTAGATATTCTGGAGAGCAATATCCATTAGGATTGCTAAAATCAGCAACTGCCTTATAATCATCCTTGATATTATCCCAATGCTTGAGATAATATTGAACGTATTTCTTCAATTCAAACGGAGGACCCCAAAAATACTCAATTTCTTCCTCAGACCACTTTCCAGCAACATAAGGAGATTCGTGAGTGAAAATTTTTGGTTTTCTCGTTGTTATTGACTTCCTTGACGGTCCAAAAAACTTCTTGTAGAATTTTACTCTCTCAAAAGTGTTTTTATCTTCCTGCAATTGAAGCAACCACAAATATCCCTTCTCTTTGCGGTGACCTGCATGACAATACTTGTTATACCACCCCAAAGTGTAGTATAATGGAGTAGTACCGGACCATCCCGTTCCTACGTTCAAAAATAACGTGGGTTTCATTATTCACATGGTTCAATTCTGATGTCTTCGACCTTATAAGTAGTATTGATTCCTGCCATGATCATTCTTTGCATGGTAGTGCGAATCTCTTCTGCTTGTTCCTTTGAAATAGATTCAAAGATCATTTTCTTGTCTAGATAGACATCGTAAGGCATAAAAATTCCCCCCTGACGTATATAGTTTACCATGAAGCCCACTCTGCTTTTGAACCCTGGTACAGGTTGGTCTGCTACCAGTCCATTTCATTACACAGTGACGATGGAGAACCAGTATGCCCACATGGGGCATAAGAAAGAGAACTGGTATCTCAACTGCTTGCAACAAAATACCCCATCCGCTTGGAGGATGTTCGATACCTTGTGGGAAGGTACGCAATACAACGGTGGTAAACGACCACCCACGCATCCTTTTGGGAAATATTTGTCCCGAAGTAACCTTTTTATCGAAAATACGTCAACTGAGATTCTCCAAAAGACTCCAAAACACATTGATGGGTATATTGAATACTTTTTAGGTCACTATGAAAACGTCAAAGAGACATATGCGGCAGTTTGCGACTTCTCGAACGCCAATTTTAGTCTTGACAGGGAATTTTTGTTGGGAATTGCTCCAAAACTTCGTGATCACTTCAACGTAAAGGTCACAATGCAGTTCCGGGACCCGGTTCGGCGCTATTTTTCCGAAGTTGGCAGTGTCTGTCAGCGAGAACTCGAAATTATGGACGCATTTGGAGGCGATTTTGTCGCTTCTCGTTATGCTGCCAGAAAAAAGCACAAAAAACTCTTTTTCTGGAACCTAAAAAAGGATCGTTTGCCGTATCACTGCGATTATACCGATGGTTACCTGAAATTTTGCGATGCATTTGGGAAAGAAAACGTTTATCCCATGGTTATGGAAGATTTTTGGAACCCAGATAAGGAAAAAGAAGAGTTAGAGCGTCTTTCTAACTTCCTAAATTACAAAATTACCAAAATTCATCATAATTGTTATGTCCCAGACATGGGAAGTAATGCACCTGAGTACGATTACCTCAAAGATCAGTGGTCAAGTGACATTGAAGACCTTGATGAAGAGGATATCAACGTTGCTGGAATGTATATGGGTCGCTTCTATAAGGATTGGAAGGTTGTTTTCGATGAGTTGCCTGATTCATGGGGAAAATAGAGTGCTACCAAGTCACCGTAATGACTTTGACCATATTCGCCAAACTATGTCGCGATAAATACGGCAGGATACCACGATTACTACCTCCTCGTTATATCACAGAATGACGCTAGTTACCTTTGGATGCTCTTGGACGTTTGGAGTTGGTCTCCATTACGAAGAAGGGATGACTGAAATAGATTATCGCAAGAGCGGTAAGATGACCGATAAAGAAGTATCCAGAGAATATGCATGGAGAAGCATCCTTGCTGAACGTTGGGGGATGGAAAATAAGAATTTTGCGGTAATGGGATCCTCAAATGAGAGGCAATTCCGTATGGCGACGAAATATTTTGGAGATTTGTCGAAACAGAAGTGTCAAAATACCACTGTCATATGGGCATTGACAGTTACACCACGCACAGAAGTGTGGTATAACTCAAAACAGGACTATGTAAACGTTCTATTTGGTAATGGATGGGGTAAAGACGCTATGAAAGAGCGTGCACAATTCAATGTCAAGGAACATATAACCCATCACTACAATCATGAGCAAAAAGTTATCCTCTTATCGCAACAAATAAGGTTCTGGGACAAGTTTTTTGCTCTTGCTGGGATCAAAAACTACTGGTTGGATACTTTCAACCACCACAATTATGACTATAAGAGTCCTAATATGCTTTTTGATGACAAACCTCAGCGGGATTTGCTATCATTGAGATGTGCAGACCGTGGTTATGCTCCTAAAGCAGACGGATATCACGTTTCACAGTTCGCTGACAGCGATTCCAGCAGAGTTCCCTACCTCGTAAAGCAAGGTGATCTAAATCCATACTCATATCATCCAACAAAATCCTGCCACGCCTGGTTCGCTGACAAAATTTATGACGAGATTGCTAACATTAGGGTGTAGTTGGGTAAAGGGAATCGGTGCTTCCTACGACAACACCAAAAAATACACAAGAGATGAGTATCGTAAGTTTAGTTTTGACAACGAACAACGCAAATATTCTTTTACGACGTTGTTGTGCAAGAAATATAAACTAGATCATGTTGATATTAGTGCAGGTGGAGCAGCAAATAACTCTCAAGCACGTAAACTAAAGAGGTATTTGCTTGCTAATGACCTGAATGACACTATTGTCATGTGGGGAATCACGTCAATCTATCGTGATGAAATGTATTTTACCGATACTAAGAAACATCATTCGTTCCAACCTAACCAAAAAGTAGATTTACGTAAGACTGGTCGCAGCAATTGGTGCGGCCCTAAGGAACATTTCAATTTACACTTTGATGAGGAGATGGCAATATCCCTGTTGACATCAGATATTTGCCATTGGCAGAAACATTTTGAGTTAGCAGGTTGTGAACAGATGTGGTTTGACACTTTGAATACTATAACTTACGCAGAATACAGAGGACACTCACTCCATAAACCATTTTGTGAGATGCCCTACCCTTGCAATAAGGATTTACTTAGTCAATTAGCATACAAGAATGGGTGGGATCCAATAGATGACAAGTATCATTCTTCAGATTGGAGAGCAGATTGTGATAGAATAAAACTATTAGAGCAAAAAGGAGTTGTAAATCCATACTCTTTCCACCCAACACGCCAGGGTCATGAGCAAATTGCGGAGATTCTTGACCCAATCTTTGAAAAGTATTATAATAGACACAAAAGTAACAACCCAAATCCCAGTTTATACAAAACTTTGTGGCATAAATCATACCAAGTGAGTAATTACGATGACTAAGTTACTGACTTTGGGGTGCAGTTGGATGGAAGGTGTCGGGGCTATGTACGTTCCGAACGTTCATAAGACATCCCAATTGTATAGCGATGTTTCACATAACCGAGAGTTGATGGCAAAATACTCTTTCAGAACTATTCTCTCAAAGAAGTATGGTTTTGAAAATGTCAATCTGGGTAAGGGTGGTGCATCTAATGGTTCGATGTTCCGTAGAGTGCTAACATACTTACGGAAAAATACTTTAGATGATACTATTGTCCTGTGGGGAATAACTTCTATCTACAGAATGGAGTTGTTTTTCAATCACTCGAAAGGGTTTTCGTCATTTCAACCAACACAAAGATCAAAAGCAAACTTACATGGTCCTGATTGGGTTGGACCAAAAGAATACTTTCGTCAACACTTCGATGAAAAAGTTCAACTAAACCACATGATCCGTGAAATATGTCATTGGCGGCACTATTTTGAGTTGCTTGGTGTTCCTCAACTATGGTTTCATACGTTGAATTACCCTGGAATTGATTGGCGCAAAAAAGATGCTTTCCGAAACTTTGTGAAACTACCTTATCCTTGCAATAATGACTTACTAAGTCAATTGGCATATCATAATGGTTGGAATCCAAAGGATGATAAGTATCACTTTTCTGACTGGAAAGCAGACTGTGATCGTATTTCACATCTGAAAAAGAGGAAGATAGTCAACCCATACTCCTTCCATCCAACTCTAGAGGGACATAAGCAAATCGCTGACATCCTTGACGCAGCAGTGAATAACTGTTATACTAACTATAAGGGAGTATAACATTCTTATGGCCGAAATTCACGCAGACGATGAGTTTGGACTACCTCTTGATTTCGTAACTTCAAGAAACAAGATGAAAGAAGAAAAAGTAACTGACTCCATCACTATTGGTACAGGTGAGTCATTTGGTGCAGCACAACCTGTTCCTATGGATGGAATAATCTTCGGTGCTGAGGGTGCAGATGTTATTTCATTTGATATGAGTATTCCTGAAAAGCGTCCTCAACCCAAGAGTGCTAATTACAGTCATCCCGAGCACTACAATACCGGTAAGATTGAAGTATGGGACTTTGTTGCAGATCAAGGTCTTGACTTCTTTGCTGGAAATGTGGTAAAATATGTCAGTCGAGCAGGTAAGAAAGTGGGCGAATCTCGTCTCTCAGACTTACAGAAAGCTAGGACATACATACAGAAAATGATTGATCTTTCGGCATGATCTTTGCGGGTTGTTCTTATACATGGGGTGATGAACTGAGGAATCGCCTGACTGAGCGATTCATCCATCATGTCTCTAAACATTATAAGACTGAAGTTACAGATCTATCCCAATGTGGTGCATCTAATGACTTCATCGTAAATAGGGCACTGCATGAGATCAAGACTAATGGTGTTCAACCTACGGTCTTGCAACTCACAGTGCCTACCCGCATTGAATACTATGCAGAAGATGGTCCACATCTATTCTGCCCCTATCGCTTCCGTCAAGATAACTCTAACTTCAACTTTCGCTCTGGTAACAAGAAGAAAGTCCCACACTCCCTAGCAATGTCTTCCTACTACCGTTGGGTGTGGAATAAGACACATGGTGGGGAGAATCTGTATAAGAACTTATTGTTATTTGAACAGTTTGCTAAGGTACACAATGTTCCTTACATTGTACTGTTCAATGATTGCGATCCACTAGCAGATCTTGGTTATTGGCGTAACCTAATGGATGACTCTACGATGCATTGCATCTATAAGGATATCCTGAAGATTATCCAGACACCAGGTCAAGGTCATCCAAATGCACTGCAGCATAAGACTATTGCTGAGTATATTATTGCACACACGGACTTTGATTGCTAGAATCTAAATAATTCGATCAACTGCTGTTCTCCCCATGAGAAAATGTGAGAAATGTGGTGCTACCTGGATGGAGGGTCAACTCTACTGGCAGGGTACTGGTAAACCGGGTAAAGATATAGATCTCGCTGGTTTAGTCTGTAATAATATTCAAACAGATGATCCAGACTACGGCAAATGCATCAATGCATCTAGAGGTAAATCAGGTGGTGATACTTGGGAATATCGTAGAGGGTTTCTTGATGGTGCACTTGACTCCCTCAAAAAACAACGTGAAGACATGAGGGATAAATTTGGCGATCTCTGATACATTATTGGTTATTGGTGGTAGATGGGCAGAAGGCAGAACTGCCGGATATGTTCATGGTCAATCTAAAAAAGAATGGTCACAACTCAATAATAACCCAGACTCCTGCCGCCACCTTCATTGGGGGGAACTACTAGGAATAAAACATAACCTACATGTTGATTATATTGCCGAAAGTGATCAAACCAATGAAGAAGCATTCCTTAGAGTAACAGAATACTTACAGAGACCTCATAACCTCGTAGGAGTCATCTGGGAAGTACAACCAATATATCTCAAACGTATATACTCCAGTAAGACTGATTTTCGTAAATCCTGTAGTCCATATTTCCCAGAACATATCAAAGATCATATAAGATCTCATAAGATTGACTTTGACTATTACTTCGATAATTATATCGACCCAGCATGGGAAAGAACCTGTCTCCAAATGGCAATCGCCCATTGGGATGAATACTTCAAACTAAAAGGCATACCTAACTATTGGTTTGATTCCTTATACGATTGTATTCACCCATGTCCACGTGGGATTCGTAAATGTTTACTACAGGAACTCACTTGGGTCTGCTCCACCGATTATGAACTAAACGGTGACTGGCACCTCTGTTATAGAGATCGTAAAGACTATCCTCAGTTAGATCATGCAGTTACTGTGGGTCTAGTGGATCCATTCTTTCACTCACCTACAAAAGAGGGGAACCGGCGAATCGCACTCATCATGGAACACGTCTATAAAGACATCTTTCATAACCCTTATAACTATATTTCATACCCTCACCTTCGTGCATAAAGAGGGTTCCGAACCTCACCCATGACCCAATCATTCGCTCCACTACTCCCAGGCATGCAAAGTTTCCTAATACACCTCACAGCATTCTTTCAGGTTGTAGTGGTCAACTGTGTACAACCAGCAAACTGGGAGCACTGTGCACCTGTACATGAATGGTTACTGCCAGAACTAGCAGTTGGTTATCAACTATGGACTGGGCAAACAACTCCCTACGACTCTGAGAAGGAATTTCTCCATGAAATATCTCATTGAATACCAAGACCAATTCTTCAAGTGGCATCGCTATGGCGAGCAGCACAACTTGACATCTGCTTCTAGTTTGGCAAAAGGTCGTTCAATCCAAACTGGTAAGAAGTTTCGCTTGACTCAAAATGGCAATTTAGTCGAAATCTTCTACCCTTGATATGACTGCATAGTTGAACACTTCTCCCCCCTCGAAAGGTTGGGGGTGGGGGGAATTTTTTTTCCTCGGAATTTTTTCTAAGGGACCTCTGGGGGTCTCCGAAAAAAATTTTGATATTGATATCACTAGGTCGTCTGGAAACGTTTATAGCTTAGAAAGACGGTACTTTTTTGGCAACGCCCCCCCGCGATCACAACAACCGGCACCGAATCACTGTCCCTGAGTGATACTAACTGTCCGTGGCAGTTTGTGTCAGATAGTGGGCACGATTGGTGTGAGGTTCTTGATGCTTACTGTGTGCCCACTATGTGTCTCTCAGTGTCTCCTAGTTTCCTCCTTGGTTGTTATCCGAATCATAGCAGTGATTTCTCCCAGTGACTGTCAGAAATGTGCCAGTTCGTAGACTGTCTAAATGTCACTAACTGTTCGACTGTTTGTGAACTTAGGGGTTGCAATTCTTGGAGATTCGTGGTAGAATTGTGAGTTCATTGTGTGCTCGCTAAGGTAACAGTAACTCCGCACAATAAGGAACGAATAAGTTTACATAACACGATTTATTTCAACATTTACGATTACACTTAGAAACACGATATTCCATGAATAAACGATAGTCAACGGGGTGCATATTTAGTAGGGCATGATACACCTCATCATTGACTAAAGTATCAGTATTTCCAGTGGATTTACGATGTTTCATTGTTAGTAACTGTGCTGCTGCGCGTTTACATCAATAAAACATAATTTAGAACCTATTTGGCACTTTATATAGTTGGACGGAACTAACACAAAATGCAGCAGATTCAGTGATCTGATTGACTACATCCTCCTCATTATCTGCATACCATACGGTACACATAGCAGCATCGATTATCCCCTGTCTAAATGACAATGGACACTCGAAGTCTCCATCTACCCAATCAAACTGAATGGAGTCAATTACGTATCTTGATTGTGTCATGATCTTGAAAGAATAATGGGGTTGATTGTTAGTTAGTAATTATGCAAGGATATAACCATTGGAGAAATCATCTGCATTGTAGACTCTACTTTGATTGGCATATCCTACGAATTTAGAAACATACCATTTGAAATCTTTCTGAAATACTCCTTCACCAGTTTTGGCGAACTCATCACATAGTGCATTGAGTCTGCTCTTGGTGGTATTACTTTGCCAACCTCCATCAAACATCTGAAGAACACCATTTGAGACAATAGCAATCAGATTCCCATGCAAGTACACTTCAGAAGTGTTACGAATAGGTGAATAGATTACACGGGTGTTTGATGAACTGAAGTTTTCGCAATTACGGATTGCGGTGTTCATTTGCTTTTCAATCTTACGCATGATGATAATAATGAATGGGGTTGAGTTAGTGTTACTTAGTGATCAAAGATCTTTCATCATTTCGTTCACTTCGTCGCGGTTGATTGTTTCATCATCCCAACGGAATCCATCACCATTTACTTCACGTTGGCAGTTATTCATGCAGCGAATAAATGCATCATAAGGTGTGTCACATGTCTCACAATATGTCACACATGCCTTGGCAGTGTTATAAAGAAACTCATCATTTTGCATCCACAAAGTAACATTCCAGGTGGCACGATTTGCCCAACCGTTGTAAGTTTGTGTCTCGGTGGTGTTAGTGAACATTTGGTTTCGTTGTTTGACTTGTGAATACAATAGACCAGATGGGCGGTCAAAAACATATCTTGTGACACTTATCCTAGTGGCACAGAATATCGTTTTTATCAATCATTTATGGTAGGTGTTTCTAGGAGTGATTGATCATATTCTTCAACCTCTGCAATCAGTTCATCGATTGTATAACTTTCTAGAACATATTCCATATGATCGTAGATATATTGCACCATTGATTTCTCATCCATTCCTTCTATCAATTCCTTGATATATCTGTCCGTGATAAGATCACGGTCGATGATGTTATCATTGACTGATGTCATTTTGTTGCCTCCTCATAGACTTCATAAAACATATTCCATGCTTTTAGATCATAAACAAAAGAATCAATTTCTGTCTGGTCACTAACCCAATCATATGCCATATCAATGTCGGCAGATGTATCAAGGATGAAGGATTGCAACCCTTCAAGTGCATCCAAGAATCGTGGATTGTTGTAGATCATGATGTTACTTAGAGAATGTTCGTTAGTGTTATTCAGCATGCCATACCCATGGCGGAATTGTATAACTGTGGAATCATCTCACTATTTGTCACTTTATACTCATATCCTTCAATTCTAGAATATACCTCACGGCGGAAGTCTTTCGCATTGATGTATCTCTTAGATTGTGCAGATCCCATAAAAGTAACAACCTTGAGCATCAATCGATTGTGAATCTCACCGGTTGCAAACTTCACCGGATAGAAGTCAACAACCATATTACCATTTTTGGATGTGAGTTGCATTGGTTGATCTCTGAACTTGTGAATACAATAGCAAAAATAAATGACTGTGCTCATTATATGTGCCACTAGAACATGTGGCACACATTCTTATCAATTACCAAACATATCCTCCCACAATTGTTGAGAAGAAACATTTATTTCTTCACGGTGTTCCTGATGCCAACGCTTGTAATCTTCCATGCGTTTGATTGCAAGTTCACGCGGCAATCCTTCATGCATAATAACATTGCCGTTTGGTAGTTTGTGCATGTACATGATGAAAAAGAATCAGGATTGAATGTAAAGATCGTGGATAATAACAACCCACCCAGTGATACCACCGATGATGTAGATTGCCAGAACGATATCAATAATCAGCATGATACTTCCATCCATTCCATATCATTACGTGCCACAATCATTGTCTTACCGTGTTCCTCTGCACTCCACGAGTAAGCAACATCTCTGGCATGATCTTCACTTGTGAAATACTCTGCATCGAATTGTTCACCCTTAGGATAAACTGACCAAGAAACAAACATTTGAAAATCTCTGAACTTGTAATACAATACATGAAATGAATCACTTTAGTAAATGTTTGTGCCACTAAAACATGTGGCACACATTATGTTATCAAACCTCCTCAAAATCATCAATATACTTGATGGGAACCTCATGCTCATTTGCAATGAGATACCAATGCTCTCCCTCCCTAATTCCTAGGTATTTGAGTTGATCAGCAGCAAAGTGTTTCTCTCTCATTGCTGCCTGAATCTTCATATGAAGTAATTCATCACGACTAATCATGCAACCTCCGGAAGATCATCAATTCCTGGATCATAAGGATACATAATTGCATTTTTCATGTTCTCTAATTCACATCGACGCTGCTGCAATTTGTCGATCTCTTTATCAACGAGTGCAAGGCGAATCATCACAGCATCGAGATCCATTCCATTGATAGTTGGTTTGATCATTGTTTTACCTGAAAGAACGAGATTACGGAATTGATAGTCAAGATTTTGCATGATGTTCACTTGATGTAGAGATAACCACCTGCCCAATCAGCACGTGAAAAACATTCTTCACGTGATGCAATCTCCAAGAGATTGTAACGAACAATTTTAGCAGGTGCTTTCCATGATGCTGCCTTGTAAACTTCACCAGACTTCTTATCAACGAAAGCATGCACACTTCTAGAACCTGATTCAGTCTCCATGATCAGTTTGTGATACTTACGTCCACTCTCAATGTAGAACTTATAACCATCAAGTCTGGCATTATTACGACTCTTGAAATTCTCGACGAGAAGATCACACAAAGTGAGACAATGTTCACGCACTTTGAGTTGAATTGTGTTTCGTGCATCTTGAGTAGCAACGAAGTCAGCGAACTCAGTTTTCATTGAAATTTCTCAACTGTGGATACAATAACAAAAATAACCGCCCACTCCCCCACGGATGGACGGTTATATGATTGTCACATTATTCTGTGACGTAAATGTTTCTCGCTGTAGTGTATTTTGCCTGCATCAATTTGATTGCATGGTGAATACTAACAGCAGTGAAACTTTCCTCAATTCGATACCCTTCAACTAGGGCAGAAACGATGAATTGTTTCATTAGTCCTCCAAAGGTACAAAAACAGACGTGTCATCGAACTCGTGGAAATAATAGTTTTCAGTGATGTTGTAACGCTTGCACATCATTTGCACTGAATCATATTCTTCCTGACCCATTTCAACGAGGAAATGTTCAGTTTCGATTGTGATTAGATCATCACTTTGCTGTTCCATGGTTTGAATCGAACTTGTGTAAACAATAAGATGGATGGACGAGGTTTGTCAAGTATATTGTGACACAATGGTAAGTGTCACAAATTATGGTAAAGAGATTTCATGAATGTAAAATCCTCAGGGAAACCGTCAAGGAAGAATGTACCTGAATTGACAGTTTTACCACCATGCTGATTACACTTCCAAAATCCATCTTCATCTGGTTGTGTAACATAGTCAGCAACTTCATCCTTCTTTGATGAATACATCTCACAACGATCAGGATACATTGCGAGGAAGATGATCACATCATATTGTTGGTTAGGTCGGATTTGTTGCCAACGAAACTGATCACCCTGCCCCCAAAGTGTTGACCCTTTGATCTCACAACGATGACCATTGATCTTACGATCATAATCAGTAGAGTCAGCGCGACGAACATCAAAACCAAGATGTTCGCAGTATTCACTAACAAGTTGCTCAAAGAACTTTCCCTTTCGTTTGCTACTCATTTCTTTGTAGATACGAAAGGGAGAGTCAACATAAGGATCAACATCACGATTATGCATTGCATCACCGTGTGTTTGATAACTTTCGATGAACTTTGCCTGAATTGTTGTGTCAATCATGGGAGGAAATTACGAGAGATCAATAACTCCTGTTTTTTCTGTATTTTCAAATGCGCGTGACGTGGTAACACGCTTGGATGCATTTGAAAACTGTTGTTTGTGCAGAGGCACCACAACCTTGTTCCATGCCTTGGTATGCTTGTCGTCGAGTTGACGATGAATGTGAGCAGCAACACCACTGATGGACATTGCGAGGTTCAGAACCTCATCTGAATCACATTCATCACCCAGATAGTCACATAACTCGGAGCACATCTGTTCAATGATGGTGCACTGAGTGATGACTGCATCAACGTCATTCATCACGGTCCACACCTGTTCGTAATCTAATGACATGATGATAGTAAAAAAGAGAAAAAAAATGCCACCGGTGAGGGTGGCATGATGAACCTGATCAGAGAGTGATCAGACAGCAACCTGCTGGAGGTTGCCTTCACGACGGTACTTAGCAATCAGGCGACCAACAGACTCGCCTTTGGCAAGTGTGGTCTCAAGGTCGGAGCGAAGAACGGAAGCATCCTTAGCAACGAAGTCATAAGCGGTGTCCTTAGAAGTGAACTGGACAGACACAGCGTTGTCGGTACCGAAGTCGATAGCAGCGATTGCGGAAGAACCAGTGATGTTCATAATGAAAATGTAAGTTGAAATTGACGATCTTTTGAAGAGGCGGCGTCACTCCTCTGTACTCCTGAATTGTAGCAGTTCTGGTGGGAGTGTCAACCAGATTGCTTGTTGGTGAAGGTCAGTTCATCATCTGTCACATCACCATTGAGTCCTAGCATCGATTCGTAGTAGGTCTCATAGTCTACTCCTAGGTGCTTCGCCATGCTCTCATAATCAGTGTGGTCAGAGAACTCGTGAACTAAATCCATCCAATCGTTGAGGTTCATGGGAGGAAAGGAGTAGGTAGAGAGATTATAACACATAACCTCTCTCTGCGCGTTTATTTAGTCGTTGTCCTCCTCAGTCTCAATGTCTGCATCCAGTTTTGTGTATAATTGCGTGAATGATAGTTTGGTGTCATCATCGAAGCGATTCAAGCACATCTCAATCGCTTTTACTTTATCACCAAAGATACTATACGCTCGCACAATATGCACCAGACGACGAGTTGAAATAATTTCATCGATGCCACCATCATTGAATGTTTTGCGTACAATGTCTGCCCAATCTACAAGATGCTTGTAGAAGTCGATGTGATCACCAGTAGCAGGAATGTTGAGACCTTCACCAACATTTTCAAGAATCTTCTTCTCTACTGCTGGTGTTGGATAGTTCTGTTCAAAGGTGATAGGGAATCGCTCAAGGAATGCCTCATTGAGAACATTTGTGCCAATGAATCTACCATCATCAGAACCCTTACCTTTTGTGTTGGCAGTAGCAATGACTGTGAATCCTTTCGCTGGTTGAATGTGAACACCAATCTTCTTCAGGAAGACACCATTACCCTCCAGAATAGATTGCAGGCACAAAATCTTATTTGATGCCAGGTCAATCTCATCCAACAGTAACACAGCACCACGTTCCATTGCCTCAATCACAGGACCATTGTGCCAGACAGTGTTACCATCAACCAGACGGAAACCACCAATCAAGTCATCTTCATCAGTCTCGATTGTGATGTTGACCCTGATCACATCTCTGCCCAGTTGAGCACATGCTTGCTCAACACCAAATGTCTTACCATTGCCAGACATACCTGTAATGAATACAGGATAGAATTGATGTGATTGAATTACTTTCTTGAGATCCTTGAATCCACCGAAAGGAACAAATGTCTCATCCTTAGCAGGAACCAGCGACTCAATTACTTTGGGGTTCTGTGCAACTGGTTCAGCAGATTGTGTGGGTTGAATGGTATCACTGATGTTCCAGTTACCACGTCTCACTTTGTACTGATTGAGATACTTAGTGAGAGTTTGGTATCCAACATCTGCATTGTTGCAGTATGCCTTCACCATATCAGCATCGATCTCAGTGCCGAAAGTTTCAACCAAGGCGTCGATGTGTTGTTGTGCGTTGATGGTGCGGGGCATCGGTTTGTTTGAACTGAAGTTAGTGTAGAACAGGGAAAGTGGGAATCAGGGTGGCAGTGTGCCACCCCTCCAAGTGTCATGCAACTTGTTCCATGAATGATTTTGTGATGTACTTGTTTGCTTTCTTGTTTTTGTGCATTTTACGGAATGCCTTGCTCACATCACTCTTCTTGTCAGATTCAACCTCAAATTCAGTATCAACTGAGAGATTCTTGATTGGAATACCAAACCAACGATCAAATCCGTTGCCTTTGAATGATACACTACCATACTTTTTCAATTCATTCTTCATCTCATCGTATCCTTCATAGGCATCAGTTCCGTACCATCTGTAGAGTGAGATCATATCACTTGATTGACACAAACGGAATGACATTACGTTGGAGTTCCTGTTATCAACCTTGATTGCTCTAACCAAGGCGTCAGTCAGGGATGGTCCACCACAATTGCAATCAAAAGTATGGGATTTATGCCTGATGATGCTGTTATACCTAACCATCACAGCACATTCTCTCTCAATGTCATCATATCCTGTGCGGATAACATTCATTCCAGAATAATTACCCTCACCATCAGTCAAGAACACAATGTTGCATTTCTGAGTGTTAGTTTTCTTCTGGAACTGTTTAGCAATCTGACCAGCACAAATGATTGCTTCATTGATAGGTGTGCCAGACAATCCCATACCACAAGGAGTTGGAATGTTGTATGTGAATGATGCAGCAGTCAGATACAAGTTCTTCAGTTGAGTATCAAAGTCAATTGACTTCATACTACTGCTGATGATGTTCACCATCCTGAACTTCTTATCAATTGTTATGTCATTCTTCCTCCATTTCGTATTACGGTGTGACTCAGGGTCATCACTGAATACCCATGCTTCATTGGTGAAAGCATACACTTCAAAGGGAATGTTTACCTTACGGCAGAACCAAACCAACTGAAATAGTTGCTTGACTGTATTCAACATCTCGTGTGCCATTGAACCACTCCAGTCCAGCACAAACACCAATGAGTGATTCTTACCGTTGGTTGTGGTTGATACTTTACGGAACACATCTTCGTTGTACTTGTATGTGTGGAGTTTGGTAGTATCAAGCACACCAGTTCGTGACACTGTAGTGCGAGCATATGCATCAGCACTCTTACGCATCTCAAACTCTTTTACAAGAGTATTTACTTCCTTAGATGATGTTTTCTTGTATTCTCTGTATTCTTCATCGAATCCTCTTACCCAATAACCTTGATTGCTACCATCATCAGCACGTACTTCATCATACAGTGATGACATATGCTTAGAGATAACATCAACAGGAACAATAACCTTGTCAAGATCTACATCAGGCAGTGTGATATAGGTAGGACTTGATGCATGCTCATTACGTAGATCTTCTAGGTTTCTATCGAAAGAACGCTGAGTCTGTGGTTCATCGATCTTACTATCATGATGATCTCCACCCATATCATCATCACCAAACTCCTCATCTTGTGCTTCAGGTTCATCAGTCTCACCCTCATCTTCACCACCTGATTGTTGCTCATTCTGTTGAGGTTGTTGGTGAGTATCACTCTGACCATCAGTATTACCCTCAACATTCTCACTGACACTTTGAGTTGCTTTCTCACATTGTTCTTTATGGAGTGCATATGCTGCCTTGGCAAGCACTAGAACATCCTCAAATGTCTCAGCATTACTGATACGAGTGACAATCTCATTCTCTGCATCATTGAACTCAATGTCATAGAATGAACCAACCTTGAAGTATAGATTCACACGGTCAATATAAGACAGTTTGTTTACATTTTTATCCTTCAGTTCAAAGAAATCTCTCTCATTCATGTCACGATATCCCTTGTGAAAGTCTTTTGTGAGACCGGGATAACGTTTCTTCATTAGTTTCTCAATACGAGCATCTTCTACGATGTTGACATAAGAGAATGGCACATCTTTATACTCTTCTTCCTTACTCCACTCACGAGTTTCTGTAAACAATGCATGTCCTACTTCATGAGCAACTAACATGTCATAGACATATTGTTGTACATTGTCCCAGATAGGGAGAGTAAGCAACCGACGATCAATGTCAAACGATGCTGTTGCTACCTGGCGGTGCTCAACGATAAGGTTCTCAGTTGCCAGTAGTCTGGCGAGCATTCCCTGAATCTCTGTGGTTGCCATCGCTGGTTGGTTTGAACTGAAGTCAGTGTAGTCTCAATGATCCTCAAGTCTTGCCATCTTGCACCACTTCAGCGATTGGCACACGCTTGGCGATCTGTTTGCTTATATCGGTTCGAGGACACCATTTGGCGATTGTATCATGACTTGTCAAGCACTCTGACAATTTGCTACCATCGTGAGGTACAACCTCAGTGCCAGGAAGCACTACCATATTCACATCACGTTGCGGTACACACCTTGTGCCAGTGCCACGAGCTATACACACTGTCATGCTCGTTGGATGAAAAAAGGATACGATCCCAAAGTGTTCGCCAAACTGCACAACATCACCAACAGACCATTCATTCTCTTCAAAACGGATTACATCCTGATTATTCCATTGTGGCATTGATTTGTTCGATGACATAGTTGGCAATCAATCGATGACCGTTAGCATTAGGATGATTCCCATGCTTGTATGGGTCGATGTGAGTGAGATCAGGACAAAAATTGTCTTTGTTTCTCATCTCACCAATTATATCAGGTACTATGTATTTTAGCGATACTTGTGCCATATCCTGAAACACATTTGTCTCAGGATACTCATAATGTTTGTTTAGACCAATATTGATGTGAGTCATATTCTTTGCCTCACAGAATATCTGTGTCATCATTATGTTTCGCCACATTCTCACACTATCCATACAATCACTTTGAACATCTCGATAGTGTGATCTTGCTCTATGTTGCACCTTGAAGTCATCATTATGATTGTATTTGTTCGGCGTCGCATTCTCTGGGAGGATTGATCTATAAGTTTTACCATCATCAAATGTTGTCTGAAACCTGCTAGGAATTGACCACTGTGTTACAACAACATCAGCAGGTCTTCCTGGCAAGAATATCTCACTAAGGATTGCATCATTACAGTTACCACATGCAGCAGTATTCAGTTCCTCAGCGTTGAAGTGTTCGCATACTAATCTGCTGTATCTCTCCTCATCTCTGTTCTCTAATTCATCTCCATATGTAAAACTATCACCACTGAACAAGATCTTCATTTTGACCACCTATGTTTTCTATCTTTTGATCTCCACACTGCAGGATGTTTGGGTTTATTACTCCACTCTAAATTCTGAGCGTGGATCTCATCTTGATAAGAATAGTATTTGAACTCAATCCAATTGTTCCATGGATCTTTGATAGTAGTACGATGACAACGTACATTCTGCCCATGCAAATGTGCTACAGCAGGATCAATTCTCTTAGGAATAAGGAAGTTGTATTTACTATCTATTACGTTGATTTCAGGGTGTTTGATGCAATGATCAACAACCTCAAAGTATTCATCACGATCCAAGAATACAGGTCCATTATGTCTTGGTAGTCTACTATCAGGTTGGTCAACAGATGTTGGTCCTTGAAGTACACTAACATGATGTCCTGCAAACGAAAAGATGAACCCAGGATTATGCGATCCATCCTCTACATTGATAGCAAATCTTTGACAGAACTTACAACCAAGCACATCACAATACCATCTGATTCCCTCCTCGATGTCAGGAATGGTGAATGCCATGTGCCAAATTGTTTTGGTGTGACTATCACCAAGGATAGACATAGATAACGAATAGATGCTATTATGTACTTAGTATATCAGGTCTCATGTATAAAGGCAAGACTGTTTTATGTGTCATTCCAGCACGAATGTCATCAGGCAGATTCCCAGGCAAACCGTTAGCACTCATCAACGGCACTCAGATGGTCCTGAGAGTGGCGGAAATAGCATCTAGGTCAAAGTATATTGACGACGTTGTTATCGCCACTGAGGACGAAGTAATCGTTGATCTAGCGCATGAGCATGGATACAATGCAATGCTTACACGAACTCACTACACATGCACACATCGTGTTGCTGAAGTAGCAGCGACTCAACCACACAAATATGTCTTCAATTTACAGGGAGACGAACCACTCACTAAACCTGAATGGTTAGATGAAATGATTGTATATGGTATTGATAATGACTGTGATATGGTACAGAGTTCACGAAGTCTTGAGGATGGTGAATTAGAAGACGAAGATGTTGTCAAGATGATTGAGAATAACGGTAAGGTTATTCATATGCAACGCTCACCAGATGTGGTGTGTGATAATATCACAGTACAACTAGGGTTATACTTCTATAGACGAAATGTTATCGTTGACTTCCCCAACTGTGATATGACATTTGTCAAATACTGGCGTGGATTAGACACGATTGGTTTCATTGGTAAATATGATGTCATACCATATGATCTAAAATGTGGTAAGATTAGAGCAGTTGACCGTACATGGCACATTCAGGAAGTAGAATGGTTACTAACCCTAAACAACTCAAAGTAGCAGCAGGTCATCTTGCTAGTGCTGATAGAGTGGCATTGATGGGCACTGGTGGCAATCTTGCCATTGCTCAACATATGGCAAGTGACATTTATCGTCACCTTGATAAGTATTGCTTTGCACCTGATAGTGTCAACTCAACTGCATTGGGTGGTGATGGGGGTTGGCAACAACCATGGATAAGATATGCTGCTAAGGGTGCAGATCTTATTATTCTTATCACATGTAGGATTGAATCACCTGCAGTATTTGCACTAGAAGATATAGATCAGGACCCAGACGTAGCAACACTACTCATTGCACCTGAACAACATCCAACCATCGATACATTGGTGATTGATGTTGATTATTACCATGAGTTTGAGACATTT
>Ga0098037_1000130_pt1 | contig 48392 bp, 75 predicted proteins | sample 5_EtaG_FD_75050 | JGI IMG/M metagenome (GOLD analysis project Ga0098037, IMG submission 75050) | Marine viral communities from the Subarctic Pacific Ocean - 5_ETSP_OMZ_AT15132 metaG | ecosystem: Environmental > Aquatic > Marine > Oceanic | place: Pacific Ocean | collected 2015-01-08 | reverse complement strand
TCAGTTACATTTAGTTGGTCAATACCAATTTGGTTATCATCTATATGTCGAGTAAGAATACTATTTGATGCAATTTTAGTTCCATCTATTGCGTTATCTGCTACATTACTTGTTGCAATAGTATTTGCTGCTATTTTTGCAGAGGTTACTTGTGCATTTGCTATATGTGCTGTATCAATACTGCCATCTACAATATGTTCTGAATCTATTGAATCATCTGCAATTTTTGCGCTTGTTACTGAATCAGCCCCTAATTGAGTTGTAGTTATACTTCCATCTGGTATTTGAGTTGCTGTAACTGAGTTTTGCGCTATCTCTGAACTTCCAACAGCATTTGCTGCTATCTGAGTTGATGTAACTTGATTAGCTGCTATTGCGTCACTTGTCACATAAGAAGCTGAACCCATAAGGGCATGATTAGAACATTGATAGTAAAGAACTTGAGGAGTTGCAGTAGACACTGCAATTTGTGTATATGCACCTGAAGAACCAGGAGTTCCATTTGTAGTAACTCCTGTAGTATATGCTGTAGTTTTATTAGCCTCTAAGTAGAATCTAAGAGGGTGTCCTGAATTTGAAGAATCAGCTTGGTCAAACTTATAAGTGTTTCCTGGAATCAATAATAAATAAGGAGATTCAAGACCGTCAATACTATAACCAAGAGAACTTCCGTTTCCATGATTTGGGTGAACTGAAGTTTTTGTAACTACTTTTGTTGTATAAACTTGTGTTCCATGAGTATGTATACCTTGTGGTGCATAGGTAAGAATACCATCTCCACTTGTATTACCGTCAACATGTTTTCTTAAAAATAGTTTTCCGTCTTTTGTATTTATACCTACCTCTCCTAACTCTAAGTTAGAAGTAGTTGGTAAGTTTCCTGCTGTATTTGAACGCTTTAATTTTATTGTTTGCGCCATATGTATGACTCCTTATGTTATATCCTATCTAGGAATTAAAATGTACCGCCGTCTAATGTATCTGTGTACTCTAAATCTGTTCCTGCTGAGTTTAATCTCAATATTTGAAATGCCCCACCTGATGAAGCTGCTAATCTTTTGTAACCAGTATTACTTGCTTTACCTACTAAAAGGTCTCCCAAAGCTGTTGCTGTTACACCCTTAATTCTTATTGAATCAGAGTTGTCTTCCATTGTTATGTTATCAAGAGTTACATTTAATGTATTTCCTGATTTAGACATACCAGTTCCTGCAGTTATTTGACCTGCACCTGAGAACTGTGTAAATGTTAATGAAGTAGTATTTAAACTAATTGTATCATTTGTAGTAAGTACAAAACCTTGGTCTCCGTTAGCAGTACCCTCTTCTACAAATACAAACATACCTGAAGTAACTTCTGCACTTGTATTTGCATCAGCTGACCTTGAAGCTGCACCACTTGCTACAGCTACATAGATACCATTCTCTGAGGCAGTTGACTGATTCTTTAATAGAATTCTATCGCCAGTTGCTAAAGTAACGCCATCTATTGAATCTCCATTTTGTAAATCACTAGAAATAGTAACGTTTGCTGTAGAAGCTACTCTTACTGAATCTTTGATATCTAGTGCTTGTTTTACTGCATCAACATATTCTTTTGAAACTAATGAGTCAGTAGTAAATCCAGCTCTATCTTTATAGCCACTAGGTACTTTAACTGTTCCTGTTCCATTTGGAGAAAGTGTTAAATCTCCATTAGAGTTAGTTGTAGAGATAGTATTTGCATTAACATTAACATTATCAACATCGAGGTCACCAGTGATGTCCATACCAGCTGTAAGAGCTAGTGTAGTACCATCGAAAGTAAAGTTAGCATCGTCTTCTATTTCGCCTGAAGTACCTGCTATTACAACTCTATTGTTTGTTAAATCAGAGACTTTTAAGGTAGAAGCTGTTGTTGAACCAACACCTAAACTTCCACTAATATCGGCATTACCATTTATATCGATTGTAGTCGCTGTTATATCAACTTCTGTATCTGCAGCAAGGGCTAATATGCCATCACTTGGTGACGAAACGCTAATTGCTGAATCTCTAAATTGTAAAGCCATAGAAGTATTCATTCTAATAGCTGTGTCAGCAACGTGTGTTAATGTTACATCATTATCTGCACCAAATCCTAAGACTGCTGAATCGCTGTCTAGTTTTAAATCATTGCTAATGTTGACTGAAGTAGAAGCATTAATATCTACTATAGGAGATGTTATTTCTACTTCTCCGTCTGCATCAATATCTAATTGACCGTCTGCTGAAGAACCAATAGATAGTGCGGTATCTCTAAATCTTAATACATTATTAGAGTTAAGTAATAAACCTGTATCGGCAACATGAGTTAGGCTTACTTCACTATCTGCTCCAAAGTTAAGAACAGCTCCGTCTGATAATAATGATACATCATCAGCAAAAGTAATATCTTGACCAATCACAACTTTTTCGCTTGAATTTGTTGTAACTAATTTAATGTAAGAATTTGAACTTTCTGTTAAGTCAAAAGCTGCTGCTTCATTATCTTTTATTGATATAGCAGTTGTTTGTGCACTCGCATCTACTGTACCACCATGATTTAGTGTTAAAGTTCCAGTAGTAGTTATTGTTAGTGCGCCTGATGTAGTGCTAATTGTATTACCATTAAGTTGTAAATTGTCAACTAATAAGTTATCTACTTTACTATTACTATCTGTTATAATTGCTGAACTTGCAGTCAAGGTTCCAGGTGTATGGTCGGCTAAGTCTGCAAAGTACTTACCGCCAATTACTAATACGTTTCCGTCTGCAGGATTACCTACAAATAACCTAGACCCTCCGTTACCCGAAGTTCCCGCACCGCCTGTATAGGCTAATTCACCTGCATTAAGACTGCCTGGGGCACTGGTACCGGTACTTCTTTTAATTTTAATTGTTGTTGCCATATTTTTTCTCTAAATGGAGTTAAAAACTCCCCGCATCTACTGTGTCCATGTCGCCTGTCGCTTGTGCTAATGGTACGAACTGGAATACATTATTAGATGTTTCTCTGTAAACCTTTAATTGGTTGTCATTTAAGTCATAGAAGAAGTCGCCTTCTGCTAAATTTGTTGTAGTTGGATTTGGTACATCGTTACCTCTAAAGTACTGGTCTGCTAGTTGTTCTAGTGCGTCTTGTACATTAGTTCCTGTAATTGTATTATGGGGAGTAAAAGCTAAACCTGCAGCAGTAAATGATGCTGTAGGATTAACTGCACTGACACTTACTTGAGTAATATCTTCTACTACTGTAATTGTTGTTGCCATTAAAATGTGCTCCCGCCATCTAAGGTGTCCATATCCCCTTGTGCTTGAAGTACGGGTTGCCAACTCCCACTTCTGTAAACTTTTAATTGATTTGTGTTAGTATTATAAAATAAATCTCCACTATCTAAAAATGGTTGGCTTTCTGCTGTAGGGTCAGATGACCCTCTTCCAAAATTAGAATCTAACTGTTCAATGGCTGATTGAACATTTGTCTCTGTAAGAACATTATGAGTTTCATTTGATGTAGCTGTTGCTGTTGCTGAAATAAAATATTGTTCTACAGCTACTGTTGTATCTATATTTTCTATATTTACAGTTATTTGTTTGTTTGCTTTTACTTCTGTAACATTGCTTTTATTTATACGAGCAACTACAGTTGTTGTAGATGTTCTACCTAAACTCATCTTGTTACTTCAGGAGAAACTGTTACTAAACCTTCTATAAGTCTTTGCACAGTTGAGCCTGTAAATAGTTCTATATCATAAAAATATTGCCCAACTGCCATATTTGTTGTTGTAGCAAATGGTAAACTAACTGTAAATATACCACCACTTGCATTTGTAATCGCTGTCGTAAAACTAGCTGTTAGTGTAGAAGAATCTTTTGTAGGACGTACTTGTCCACGCACACTAAAGCCACTTAGGCTTTTTGCGCTACCGTCTTCTTGAACAGTTAATTGCAACGAAAAATCACTGCCCTGGTCAACTTTTATATCATATTTTCCTGCACTCATGGTTTATTTTTATTCCTCCGATGTTGTAATTATACCAAAAAATTTCACCTACTGTCAAGAATTATTTTCTAGAGGGGTATGGTAGATTTATTAAGAAGGGTATTTATCCTTTACTGCTTTTCTAGCTAAATAAAAGTTTCCGGTTTTTGCATCTGCTCCTAACTTACCACTATCTATATCGTGGTACAATAAGTCTAGTTGTTCTTTTAATAGTGTGTAGTATAACCCTCTTTTACTATTTTTATTTGAACCTGTTTTTGTTAAATTTATATTCATTCTCCATACCTCTTTGATATTACTGTAGTACCACTATGTTCTTTATAATGTAGTTTATAAAACTTTATATTATAAGTACCTGGTTCTTGTGTTGTTAATGTTAAAGTCGTATCTGACATAGTGCCTTGTGATGCACCGTCTAAGAATACTTGAGTTCCTGCAGGTAATCCTGTTACATTTATTACTTCATCTACTGCAGGTGTTGTTGTTGAAAATGTAAAATCAAAAGCAGTCTTTTCAGTAACACCAGTTGCGTCACTGTTTATATAATAATTATTTATATCTATATCTTCCAAGGTAAGCTGTACATAACTATATCCTAAGTCACTTTGTGCTGTTTTTATGGCGTCATTAACATCTCCTGTTGTAGTCCATACTATTTCTTTATTACTGTTGTAAAATATATTAAATGTTGTCATAAACTTTCTCCGTTTGTAAAATTTGGTTCCGTAAAAATCACGTAGCTGTAAAAATAAGCTGCGCTATCACCTATACTAGTAGCTTTTCCTTTTACCCTGGTACTGTCTTCAAAGGCTCTTTCAGCTACATTTTTTAAAACTATTGTTGAAGTTGAAGAAGAAAGAACAACTAAACCTGAAGAACCATCTGCACCAGGAAACTCTGTTTCGTCTCCGTCTTCTTCTTCGACATAAGAATCAACGCCTTCATAGTAAGAAAAAGGATTCCAAACTTTAGTAGCTACTCCACTTGATATTTCATTGCCTGTACACCATCTTACTGCAAATGCTGGTATATATCCTAGATTATGAGTTATTGTAACTGTGTGCTGGTTATACGAAGTGCCACTATATGTATAAGATAATTGTGCTCCTGTAGTTCTATGTTGAATATTTGGCACTAGTATTCCTTGTCCAAATGAGTGTACATTCAATGCTCCAGCAGCTCTTGAATCAAATCCTAAAGGATTTGTTGTTGTAAAAACATCTTCTCCATTTTTAGATATAAATAATCCAAAATCAGAACCTCTTTTTCCTATTACTACTCTATTTGCCATCAGAATATTGCCACATTAGAAAACTTTGGTATTAAAAATAATGTAGAATTAATTGTAGCTGTACCATTGTTTGTTACACTTAAGGTTTCAGAACCACTTGTAGTACTTGTATTAAAACTAATACTTGTTGGTACTCCATCGGCTCCTGCTACATCACGAAGGTCTAAAGAACCAAATCCTACAAATCCAAATCCAAGATTAAAATCTGTAGGAATGCTAACAGTAACTGTTGCTCCTGTAGTAACATTATTAGAAACCGATACATCATTATTTGCATTTACTGGTGGAAGCGCAAACATTGAAAATACTTTAGAAATAGAAGTTGCTTGTCCATTATCTGTATTTAATATTAACTCGTCTGCTGTACATGATAATACATTTTTTCCTGACCTTGATATATAAGCTCCAAATCCGGGACTAGCTCCACTATGCCCGTGATTACTATTTGTATTTTTTCCCACTAGTACTCTATTTGCCATGATTATCCAAAATAAGTATTATTCATATATCCATATGCACAAGGTATTCTTAATACATAAAAAGTTGCATTTTTACATTCATAATCTTCTTCGTCTGCACCTCCCTCATAAAATCTTCCAGCACTTGGTGTCTGCTGACTAAAAACTGCAGCATTATTTTCATTGGTGCCTGTACCATCGCCACTTGGTTGAGATGCCTCTGCACTAACTGGAGTACAATGTGTTTGAGTACTTTCAAATAAACTACTATTACTTACTAAACTAAATACTTCTCCATCACTTTGTGCTTCACTATCTAGCTCTCCCATATTTCTTTCTGTAAAAAGAATAAGAGGTACAAATCCTAAACTTGCTTTTGTTGTTCCCGAACCATTAATCCAATTTATTCCTGTGCTTGCTACTATTCCTACTTGATAAGTTTCTGGACTAATTCCTACTGTAGTTTCTAAAGAGTTTGACGAAGGGTATGAAATTACTAAATCATTTGTTGTTGAGTTTTTAAGTATTCTTAATCTTTGATTTCCTGAACTTATTGTCCTTATATTAGCTGTTATATTTGATATGCTTGCAGCATTAATATCAGTTACTATATTTGCTGCACTAGTAAATGTATTGCCTCCTTGTGTCGTTGTTGTTGATAAAGTTACAGTAGTGCCATCAATTATTATTTTTTTGCCTGTTAAATTCGTACCAGTAGCAAAATTAACAAATATATTTGTGGTTCCTACAACAGAGGGCTTTACAGCATTTGAATTTGCCACAAAATTTAGTGCTATGGCTCCAGCATATATCTGTCCTGTTCTAGATTTTCTACTATCAAAGAGTAGTTGGTTATCAGCACAGGTTAGTACATTTTGTCCTGATTTAGATACATAAAGTCCATGACCTCCTGTTGCTCTGTTTCCTAGTAATACTCTATTTGCCATTATGAACTATCCGCTATAACTATGCGCGGTCCTCCGTTTGCTGAAGTTGAATCTATATCTATTGAATTACTTGCAACAGAACTTGTGTTATTTGCTCTAAATGTTGTAGTTCCACTTGTTAGAGATATTCTACCTGCAGTGATTGCTGTATTCGCTGAGAATAGAGTTGCAATTATTTGTGCGTTTGAATTTTGGTTTGCAGTTGCACCTGCAGCTGCTCCAGCTGTTACAGTTCCAGCAGCTACTCCATTAACATTTCCAGTATGATTGCCTGCTAGTATTGAAGATACAGATGTTGTTGCTGCATCGCTTAATCCACTAACATTACTTGAAGATATATTTAATCCTGCTGCTGTAATACTTACTGCACCTGTACTTCCATTTACAGATTGTACTGGTGCTTGTCCCGAAGTAATAAAGTTACTATCATTAGTTAAACTTCCTATTGTTATAGCACCTGTGCCTGATAGTTTTAGTCTATTTGCTAGTATTGTTCCTGTTTGAATAACACTACCATTGATTGAAGTAACATTACTATTTACGTCCCCTGCTTCTATAGGAGTTTTTGTTGTTGAGCCATCTGTTATAGCAGCACCACTAAATGTTACAAGTCCACTAAATCCTATTGCTTGTGTTACACTTCCAAAACTTAATGTTTGAGTTCCACCAAAAGTAGATTCTACTACAGTTATATCTATATACCAGTATTTGTTTGAGTTGCCACTTGCATAAGTTGGAGTTGAGTGCGACCAGCCACTTAGTATATTATCAAAAGTTGCATCACTAAAGTCAAAAGTATTTGTATTACTTGAAGTAGGGGCTGTAGGCGCATTGGTTGATGAAGCACCAAAATTCAATCTTGTTACTACTGTACGTGGGCCTGTTGCTCCGTCATCTCCACTATCTGCAAGTATAACTGGAGTTGACCATTCATTTGCTGCAATAGTATCTGTTGAACCAGTACCTGCAGCTGTTGCTGCACAAACATACAGTGGATTACTGCCTGATGGTATTGTTTTTGACCAACCGTTTGCTAAACTTCCTGTTGTAATTGTTCCTGAAGTTGCTCCTGCTAAAGAAACAGTTACAGCACCCGGATTACTTGTAAGTGTAGTTGCGGACCTTTGATATGCATATACAATTGCATTTGATTGACCGTCGCCTCCAACTATACCTTTTGTTACTGCATAAAGTTCTGATATAGAGTAAGTTGTACTACCATCGGTCACTACTTTGCAAAGTAAAGCGTCGGCAGTTAGATTAGGTTTAAAACTTTGTTTAGAAATTGTACCATCAGTATATTTTGTTGGTACTACTTCATCTAAAAACATTAAAGTACTGCTTTCTATAAACTGTACTTTTCCATAATAAGTGACTGGTGTAAATGTTAATGTTACTCCATTTCCTACTGTTTCAGCAGAACTTAAAGTAAGAGAAGTATTACTTATAGCTTCTACAAATACTGTTGAACTTATGCCTGTTCCTGTTACTTTTTGACCTACTTTTATACTACTATTAGCACTTGATAAAGTTACACTAGTTGAAGCTGTTGTGGCTGCACCTGTTGTTCTAGTAGTACTACTTCCATTTACTACTTTTACTAAGTCACCATGTGTGAATTCAGTATTAAAAGCAGTTCCTGAACCTAAAACTGCATTACTATTTTGAGCTATTGCTATAGTTCCTGTTTTTGCTGTAAATCCATTGTTTGATGCTCCGACTTCTTTAATATACTCAACATTATTGTCAGAATGAAGTTGAATTGCTTTAAACCTGTCTGTACTTTCACTAGCGTCGAATAGTAAGTAGGCTTCCGCACTTGCTCCCATTCCAACAAAAGATTGTGTATAAGTAGCAGTATTTGAAGAACTATTTGTAAAAGTTTCTCCATTAGGATTATCATATTGCCAAGTATTAGACCCTATAGATATTGTTCCATTTGCAGCTATCTCTACTGTTTGATTTATAGCTCCACCTTTTGGTACACGAGCTATTTTTGAGTTTCCTACTCCTCCTAAATCGCTTTCTAATATTTCTATACTTCTTTGTCTATATTGAGATACAGAACCTGTGTTATTCATAGTTCTTACTCGTGCAAAAAATATACCTGCTCTAACGTTTTCATAAGTTAGAGATAAATCAGTAGCGTTTACTCTTTGTCTACGTATTCTTCCGCTAAAGTCATGTTCTATTTCATATCCATTTGCAAACTTATATCTAGTGCCATCTGTATTATTAGCTGCTGTCCAATTTATTACAAGATTATACCCCGTTGTTGTTCCTTCTTCCCCTGTAGGTATTGAAGTATTTGTTGTTTCTTGTGGAACAATAGTAAATGAAATATCTTGTGGAGCAGGTATAACATCATCTGGATTAGGAGTAATATCTGTAGGTCTTGGCTCTAGAACATGTCCTCTTTCAATTTCTTTAAATTTACTAGATACGAACGCTCCTCCTACAACTTCATAATTGTTTCCATCTTCTTTTACAGATACTACTTTATATTCTTTTACTGTTCCTGTATTTTCTGTTCCATCTGTGTTATATAGTCTTAGTGACCAAATAGCCTCAGCTTCTGGAGCAGCTGAAAAAGCAGAAGACACAGTTATAGAACTAACACTTCCTGCAGAGGTACTAACTGGTTGACTTTCTATTCTTGCATTTTCTGACCAATAAATTTCTACCGGATTATTACTATCATCAGCAGTGTTTGAAGCTGCAACAGAAGTTGTAATACTTGTAAGTAAATCTCCTCTATAGTAAGTAGTTCCAGATATTACAGCTGTATCTTGATTTAAATAAGCTCCACTTCTAGGATAAATAAGTAAAAGTTTAGGCGGGTAATCGCTAGAATAAGCGGGAATAGTAATAGTTCTATCTAAAGGTATTACAGTAGTACTTCTTGTTCCTGTATTAGAAACTCTTCCTGAATAAGAACTTCTATCTCTATCTGCATCTTGTACAGCAATTATGTCTCCAGGTCTTAACCCTGCGCCTGCTAATCCTGTTGTAAATGTTACAGTTTCTTTTTCTAATCTTTCACCGAGTAACTTCCATTTTCCTAATCTATGTGCTTGGCCTCTTGAAGTACACCCAAAAGCTAAAGTTTCTGACCTTACTATTCTTCCAGTTTCTAATAAAGATTGTTGGTCTTCTACATATTCGGTTGCTATTCTATAGTTATCTGAAGGGTCATTCCAACTAACTTTTACTTGATTAGTTCTTACTCTGTCTCCCGTTCCTTCGTATTGAAAAATACCCTCAATTATATTACCTTTTGTAAAAGTATATACAGGTTCTTGATCTTTGTCTGCAATAAGTGTAAGTTCTCCGTCCATCCAAAGAGCCATTCCTCTAAATATACTTGCAAATTGTTTTAGAGTTTTTGTTGCTTCTTGCCCTTTATTTATATAGACATTACATGTAAATCTTGGTTCCATGCCCCCTTCGCCATCAGGAACTAACTCATCACAGTATCTAGCTAACCTAAATAATTGGTATTTGTCTATAAGGTCTGAATCTATAAATTGTCCCATTCCATATCTAGTATTTGTTAATAGGTCGTAAAATACCCATACAGGATTATTACAATAAACTTCAGGAAAGTTTACGGAACCAGGACTAAAAGTGTCAGCGTCTCCTCTAAAATTTCCGTCCCAGTTTTGATAAGAACTTTCGGTGCCACCATTAGTAATATGTCTTTTATAAGAAGCTACTCCGCTAGGCGCTTCATCTCTAGTTATATAATTAGTAGGTACTTTTATTTTTCTACCTTTTATTAAATATGACCTAACAGGAAAACTTCCGTCAAAGTCTTGAGCATTAAAAGCTGTTGCAGCGTACGCAGTATAAGGGTATTGAAGTTTATCTTTAACTATCGATTCTACTGTTTTTATTGAACAGGGGTTTGTGTGTTGAAAAGAACTATCTTTAAAATTTGTATCAGTAATTCTTCTTACTCTAAAACGCCAATCTGTAAAAGGTTGATATTTTTCTATATTTATAGCAAATTCTTCTGTAAAAGGATTCATTTGTAAGTCACGAGGTCTTATAACTCCACTATTAAATGCGGAACCAAACTTATGTATTTTTCTTCCATTTTGTATTCCTGCATTAGTATCTCCTATTACATGCTGAGATATATAACTACTTCCACCGTCCACACTATACTCAAAATGTATTTGTAGTTCTACAAAAGAGGGACCTTTTGCCCCACTAGAATTTTTTAATGCATTAGAAGTTCCAAATTCAAAAGTTATTTGTACTTCATCAACTTCTTCTGGGTTTGATACTCCTAAAAATGATGCTGTCATTAAAGTATCTTCTGCAGTACCTGCATTTTGTGAAGGTTCGTCAAGCTCTACATTATTATAAGTACTAGAAGATAGTGCTCCACTTGTCCCTATATTAGCTCTTAAATCATTTTGTTCTAGTACAATGTTTGGAGTTGCTACAGTAGATGAAGAACCAAAACCATTTTTATGTTTAATAGTTTCTTGGTTTAAATTACCCGACCTAAAACTTGCTTCTACACTATCAAAATTATATAGAGGTTTTAAATTATTATTATTAGTTCTTTCCGCTCCAGATACTTGACCTGCAGTGTTAGTTACACTTACTCCAGGAGCAGCGGATAATGTTGCTGTTGTTCCAGATATACTGCTAATAGTTGTTTTATGGTCTAAGGAGACAGCTGCTCCGGAAACGGTTGTAGCTGCATGATGTACTAATCTTACTTGCGTTGCAGAGACAAATTGCTGCACTTTAGTTTTTAAATCAGTACCATTACTACCTGCTCCTGCAACTGTTAAATATACAGGAATAGATGTAACTCTTGTATTAGAAACCATATCTGATGTAAAGAAAGAACTACTTGTAGTTAATAGATTACTATTTGCAGATATTGAACCCCCTGAATGTGTTGCTCCTGCTTTATCAAGTACTATATGCCTGGTACCAAGATTTAATCCTGTTTTATTATCTACACTTATTTCATTTATGGTTTGAAAAACGGCACTAGAAACTTTTGAATTATTTGCAGTTGTCGTTGTTGTTATTCTTCTGCTTTTTGTTATTTCTTGTGCTGCACTATCAATGAAAGGAACATCATTTAAATATATAGAAGACATACCATTAGAAAGACCTTGTATTGGACCTTCTGATAATAAATCATAAACTACGGCGTGTTGTTCTTTGTCTGGACTAGTTCTTGAATTTGCTGCTGTTGTTGTTGTTTGGGCTCTTCCGCCTCTGCCTCCTGGTCCTGGCATTATGACACTCCCACTGAATTTAAGTCTCCAGAATCTAGAAATCCTGCGTTTGCTACTAATTTGTCTGTTGCTGTGCTGTCTCCATAACGATTTGAGTAATCTTTATTATTGGAGTTATTTTGAGCATTAGCATTACTATATACTTCTTGTAGTCTTCCTGGTCCAAATCCTTGATTTATTGCAGTTCCTCCTATTTTCATCTCTCCGTATAAAAGGGGAACAGGCTGTCCTTGCTCTATGTTATTACTTCCTCCATTAAATAGATAAGAAGGGTCTGCTTCATCTTCTGCGTCTGCCATAGACATTTCAGCAATACCCTGTAAACCTAAATTAACTCCTAAAGCAGCTACTGCGTAACCTTGCCAAGTTAATTGTGATGTGGTTGTTATTGCTCCTGTTGTCGTTGCTGTATTTGTTGCTGTTGCTGTTGATTTTGCAAAAGTTCCTTTGACAGTTTCAGAAAAAACAGCCTCAGTAGTTCCGGCTGCCATTTGTTCTGTTGCTACGGCATCTGATGCTGCGTTAGCTGGATTACCAACTCCAAAATTAAATAGCAGATATAACATTATAATTGAAGCAATAATTTTACCAATACTTTTTCCAGAACCTGCAGGCACTGGTGTTACTATTAATGTATCTTTTAATATAGGTAGACATAAATCTTCTTCTCCTATTAATTCTTCTCCACTTTCAAAACTAAAATTTATACCTTTATGATGGCAGTCTACTAAATACTCTTTGAATCCTTCAGTTTGACAATCTATAAGTTTTATTATATCTTGGACAGAAGAACTTGCAGAGCTCCACTCTGTTCCAAATTTCTTTCCTATTTCTCCCATTAATTTAACTTGGGTCATAAATATATTCTCCTCTTTCCGGTAATGATACGATTAAATATGGTATACCTAAAACTTTTGACATATGTCTATCATGGTTGCTTGGGTGACAATCTTCCTCATAGTGACTATGGACTACATATAATATTTTTGAAATAATCGAATGACGAATGTATTCCTTTGGGTCAATTAAAAAAGATTTTTCATTTTCACTTTTATTTTCTATAGAAATAAATTTAATTTCGTCATCTTTCTGTACTATAAGTCCGCACCCTTCACGAGGTACCTCTTTTTCCATATGACTATATATTTCTGGTAATAGTTTATTTAAACTTTCTTGCACCTGGGAAGCCTCCAAAAGGTAATTGCACACTAGTATCAGTTTTAGGTGTTCCTGTTGAACTAGCAGTATTTGCACTTATAGGATTAAATCCATATCTTTTATTACAAGAAGTTAATCTTTTACCACAAACATCTCCCATTTCCCAATAAGAACCAAACTCAGGAGTTTTATTTAAACTTCCCATTTTAGTTTTCCATAATCTTGTAACACTACTAGCCGTATACTTTACATAGTCATTATATCTATCATCAGTATACGCATAATAAGTCTTTGAATTATCCCATGTATCAAAAAATCTAACTCTTTGAAAGTTAGTATTAGTATCTGAAGGAGTTCCAGGACTACTAGAAGATGCTGTTGCTTGCCAATAATCATATATAGTAGAACTATCAGCAGAAGTATCTATAGTACCATCTAACTTGTATCTTCTTACTCCTGAAGTTGTTCCTAAAGTAACTGATGTTTTATAGTATTGATTTATATTTACTGCACCGCTAGAATAAGTAGTAAAAGTTACAGCGCCTGTTTCTCCAGGACCGGGTACTACATATTCATCATCTTCATTTACATAAACTGTGAATACTACTCCATTTATTCTATAATTACTTTGAGTATGCCAAACACACCCACCTCTTTTTGCTGCTTCAGATTTTTCTGGAGAAGCTCCTTGATATAGCCAAGGACATGCATTATGCCCTACTACTCTATAAGGTAATAGTAAGTTTTCTACATCAAAAGGACTTGTTAACTCAAAAGATAATTCTACAGGTGTTAAAGCTTCAATTCTATCTATAATATATATTTGTCTTGGAAACTCTACTGGTGTGTTGCCTGACCCGGTATCTGCACTTCCATCTTTTAAGTATTTTCTGAATGTTCTTCTTCTATATACTTTTTTGCCTATTAAATCATCTGCTTCTAAACCTCCTAAAGAATTATCAAAAGTATTTAGTACATTTGCTACTGTTAATACAGGTCTAGCATTAGCTCCAGTGGTTCTATGCTCTAAACCGTCTACACTAATTGGTAATGCTTGATAAGTATTTAATTGAGAATTTGTATCGTAATCATACATTTGAACAGTACCTAAATCACTATCTAAACCCCTAGTAAAATATATTTTTGTTCCAGCTGCTTCATCAAGTGTTATCTCATAGAGGCTTACTACTGCAGAAGGTTGTTCTAAACCTTGTATTTCTTTAAGTGCTATTTTTTCTGACATTATGCTTCATAAACTCTTTGTACTTGTACTGCTAAATTATAAAAATTATCGTAAGCCCAAGTTTGATTCCATGTCCTACAAATTACTTTTATAGTCTCAGTACCATTAGTATCATCAATTGTCATTTGAAATTTAGATACTCCTCCTAAACTTTCAAAAAACGCAACTAAATCGTCAATTTCTGCTTTCGGTCTATTACTGAAAGTTATATTCATAGTTTGAGCTAGATTATTTATTCCATCTGCTATTCTTTGTTCATATCCATCTCCAAAAGTAGATACATGAACTGTTGGAGCAGAACCTCTAGTGAAGCCTTTATCCACTACTACCCCGCCAGAAAATCCTGATATATTTGCTCCTCCATTTTGAAATAATGCTGTTGCCATTTTAACTTAATACTCCCCCAGGTCTTTTTTCTCTTTGTATTGTTTCCATAATAGATGCTTGAATTAACATACCTAATGCTTTTCCTTGTGCTCCGTTTCCTGTTGATGACGCATTGCCTCCTGCGTCTACATTTATAACTATATTATTTGTACCTCCACCTTTCATGTCTACAGGAATACTTCTTCCGTCAGGTAAGGGTACTACGGCTTCATTGTGTTTTCCTTCTCCTACTAAGTAAGTAGGTTCTGTTGCTATTCCGCCAGCTCTATATCCTTTTATCATACCTCCCTTAGCCATTGGTATAATTCCTCCTTCGGCCATTGGAATACTAAATCCCATAGAACCGAGTAATTTTAAAGCTACCATTTTTGCTAGTAATTGAGCCATCATTTGAAACACAGACTTAAGCATAGATGTAAAAGCATCTTTTAAATCCATAGTTCCTTGAATTAATCCTGAAATTGCAGTTTGCATTGATTGTGCAAAAGTATTTACAACAGAATCTCTTAAAACCATTAGTTCATTTGTTGCTCTTTCTGCAACTTTTAATTGTGCTTGTAATTGGGCAAGTTTAGTTAGTTCATTGTCATCAGCTGCTTTATCAATTTTTTCTTCTGCTGTTGCTCTTTGTCTTCTAACTTCTTCTATTGCAAAAATTTGTTCTTCTATATCAAGTACTTTTGCTTTTTTCTTAGCTTCATCTACTACTAATTTTGGCATACCTATTGCGTTGTTCATAAGATTAGTTTGAATTTCCATTCTTTTATTCATTAATCTATCTTCGGCTTCCATTAATTCTTTTTGTTTTGTTCGAAGTGCTATTCCAAGCTCAGCCATTATATTACCTTGCTCTTGTTGAGTTAAATTTTCTTTTAGTATTCTGCCTACTTCTTTTCCATCTTCCATAACTGCGACAGTAAACTTTTTCATTATATCGTTATAAACAGTTGCTCCTAACATACCTTTAACACTATCTTGAGTAACACTATCAAGAAGTTTTTCTTCGTCACCTGTAATTAAATCTTTTAAATCTGGATTAGTTAAAACTTTTGCGGTTTGTTCTAAAACATCTCCCATATCTCTAATTGAATTTGTCATGTTAGTTAGATTTGTAGAATTTGGTCTTAGACCTCTTAATGATTTAGTAAAAGCTTCTCCTGTATTTTTTAATATTACAGGAGCATTTGCTAATTCCACTATATCGTCTATTCCAGGAACTCCATTAGTTTCTAACTCTTTCATTACTTTTATAAGTGCTCCAAACTCCTCTTCTGTCATATTTGTATCAGTAGTTGCTCTACTTAAAGTTTTTAGCATTGCATTTATTGGATCTCTACTTTCTCCTGTAATACCTTTTGCTGATTCAAACAACATTTTTCTTGTATTCTTAACAATATCTAATTGGTCTTCATTTAGTCTAGTTGTTTTTTTGATTTGAAAGGCAATTATTTGTGATATAGAAGCATCTCCTCTATTTTTATTTTGTTGCATTTGTTTAAAACTACCTAAACTTTCTGTTCCTCCAGCAAACTGAACATTATTAAGTAATTTTCCTTTTTTAATTAAATTTGTTAATACTGTATCAGTCATTATTAAATTATCTGCAATTCTTTTTACTTCATTTGCTGTTCTTTCAAAAGTATCTGCAACTTCCTGTTGTTTTTGTTTGAAAGCCTCTGCTGCTTCATCTGTTTGTTTAAACTTTCCTATGACTTGAGCTAGTACTCCAACTAAAGTTATAATTAAACCTGCCCACCCTAATGCTGAAATTGCTCTTGATAGTGCCATACCCATAGCTTTAATTGTTCCTACAAATTTTCCGTATTCTGCTTGCATTATAAGTAATTCTGCTTTCCATTTAGCTCCCATTTTTTTAAACATGCCACCTGACTGTGCTTCCATTTGAACATTATGTGCTCTAATTATAGCTACTGTTTTTTGAGATTCTAATCTTTTGTGTCTTTCCATGTCAGAGAATTTTGTTTTTTGAGATTTCATTGACCTTTCAAACATATCTAGTTTTTTGGGGTCTTTTAAATTTCCAAATTTAGCTTGTCCGTCTTTGTTTAACATACCTTGTAAACTTTTTCTACCCGATTTGGCTGATGCAGCTACATCTATATCTGGTACTTCTGGAGTTATTGCTCTCAAAATTCCGGAACCTAGTAAAGCAAAGGACCCTGCCAATGCAACTACGTTTTTAGAAAGAGTTTTTGCTAAAAATTCTGCTACTCCTGTTAAACCCATTTTTATTTTATTTATTAAATCATCAAAAGCAACCGCTAATTGATTAAAAGCGTTTAACTCAGTGTTAAACTCACCAAATTTTTCTTCACCTTGGGTTAAAACTTCATTAACTACTGCTTGTGATTTTTCAAATATATTCAAAGATTGAGCAGATTTACCTATTTCTTGTGCGTACTTTTTAGTAGCTGTTTCTAGTCTTAGAATAATACCTAATTCGTCTAATAATTCTGGCTCTGCTTTTACAGCACCTCTTACTAGCCTATTAAATGAATCTGTCAAATCTCTTCCTAAAGCTACAGAAGCATTCTTCGCTACTTTACCTAATCTACTTAATTGATCTGAGCTTAGTCCTGCAGCTCTACCAATAGCAGCTGACTGAGCTGCTTCTGCAAAACTTAACTGAGCGCCTGTTGCTGCTCTTAAATTTGCTGTAATAAGAGATAAAGATTCTCCTGTAACATTTGCATATTCTTGTTGTCCTTGTATTAATATTCTGTAATTAGCAGCATCTTGTAAAAATCTAAAAGCTGCTCCAATAGCAAATATATTAGCAGCTAAAGTAGCATATGCAGGCACAAGTCCACCTGTGATGCCCTGAGCCATCTTAGAGAAGTTTTTAGTTTGGTTTGATGATTGACGCGATGCGCCTTTGAAATTACGATTTAGAGTTTGTTCAGAACGAGATAAATTATCAACAGCTTTACCTGCTTTTTTAGTGTCTCCTTCAAATATTTTTAGAGTGCCGTCATCTCCTATCTTAAAGATTAAATCAGCTATATTAATTTTCTTTTTTGCCATGTTTTACTTTAGATTCGCTGAGTTTATACCTCCGCCTTTTGCTCTTTGTTCTTTAGCTTTTTGTTTTCTTTCAAGTTTTTGGTTTATTTTATTCATATTTCTTGCTTCAATATGTTTAATAAATAAACAAACTTGTTGCCTGTCTTCTATATTGTATACATCTAGTAATACTTGGAGTGCTGCGTAATCTTTTCCCATATAAGAACCGCTCATACCATCCCATCTATCAGGTAGCAAATCGTGTATAAAAAAAGCCACCTGAACTTCATAAGGATAATCTCCTCTTTCAGGCGGCATTTCTTCGGGGTCAGGTTCAATACCTTTTTGGTCACATATTTCTAAATATGTGTCAATAGGTAATTGTCCTTCTTTATACTGTTTATCAAGTAGTTCGAATATTTGTTCTACTTGACTTTGGTAAAATTTTCCAAGTCGCCTGTTACTTCAGTAACCCAAGTATCAAAGTCAGCTCCATTTTTCATTAATGTTTCTGCATTTTCTACATTGAATTGTAATTCATCTTCGGGGTCAAGATTGCTAATATCTACTAATAGAAGCTCTTCTAAGTACTTGTATTTCAAACCCTTCCAACCTTTGATGACTGCTTTACAGTACTCGGTTAAAAATTTATCCTCATCTAGTGTTTCTTCGAAACCTCTAGTTTTTCTGTTTAATTTTTGAGAGACACATCTACTTCTAAGTTTGATGAGTTCTTCTCTTGCTAAGTAACATAAATCTACTGAAAATCCTGTTAGTGTAGGATAGTCAACTGCTACTGTTTTGCTTGGAGTCAATAGACTCGCTAATGATACTTTTTCTTTTTGTTCTGTCATAATACTTTTTTCCTTTAAAAATGTGGGAGGGTTTTATCCCTCCCGAGTTTACCTAATAATTAAGTTACGTTTGGTCCAACTGATACAAGAGTGACTTCGTCTACTGCGTCTACTGATGTAGGCAATGCATGGAAAGTAGTTTCTAAACTAACTAAATCATCTATTGAGTGTGTTGGTACTTCTAAATGACAAGTCGGTAAAGTTACTGTCAATCTAGGAGAATTACCTGTTCCGCCGATAACAAATACTAAGTTAAAGTCATTTGTTATTACGCTAGTGGATTCTATAATATCTTCAAATAAGTCTGCACTTGAAGCTCCAGAAGCTGGAGTATTTAAGTAGCAAGTAAAAGCGCCTGAAACACTTCTTGTACCTGTAACATGTCCTAAAGGTTGGTTAACCTGTCCTAATGTTTCAGGAGTTAAATATGTCATATTATTAGAGATAGTAAAACTACCACCTGTTAATGTTAAGCTATAAGCAGTAACGATGTCGCCTGCTGCTGCAGCTGTTACAGTTAAGTCTGTAAGTCTGTTTCTTATGAAGTTATTAGTGTCTGCGGCTGCTGTACCTTCAAATTTTGTTGCTGTTGGCATAGAACCTGTTTCACTTATAAGTGAGCCCATTCCAGACCATTGTGCTGTTGCAATACCGTCAATATCAAAATCAACAGTTACTTCATTTACAACACAGTTACTTATTGAATAAATAGTTGGATTTGATTTTCCATGTCCCATTTCAAATGTAAGAGTAAATGTATCTAAAGCTGCTTTATTTGAGTTTGTAAAAGCAATAGTACCTGCTGATGCACTAGTTGTAAAACCTGCACCTGAAGCACCTACTGCTCCGGAACCTGCTAATGCGTTCCATAAGGCTTCTTCAACCATATGTTCATCACCTGCACTTCCGCCATGTTCTCCACCAGAACCTCCTCCGCCAGTAGCGAAAGGTCTAATGTAAGTTGAGAAAGACCACTCTGCTGGTGCATAAGAATCAGTAAACATTTGTCTAGCTCTTCTACTAACGCCCGCTGAGGTTGTCATTTCATTGAGTGTTACCTCGGTTGTGTTTGTCGCCTGAGAAAAACTAAATCCATCTAAAACTGGTATATTATATACAGCACTCGCTGAGTCTGTTAGATGAACCTTAGTATCTCGACTAAAATAAAATGTATCTGCCATTTAATTTCTCCTTTTTAATGAAAAGAGCTTTAGCTAAATATTAATTTGCCGCGGCTGTTTTCTAGTACTGGACTGAAGTTATTATTTCTCCTATTCCTAAGGGCTCTAATACTCCTTCATCCGTGTCAATACTGAGTATAGTTGTTTGTATAGTGTTTTGCACTGCTCCCAACTTATCAGTATACGTTATTGGGTTATTGGTTTCCAATACAGTTTCGACATCTTCCATTAGTTTTTCTAATGCTTCTACTGCATCGTCTTCTTGTACGTAGCAACGAAAAGTTAAAGTTAAAAATCTAAACTTTTCTCCCGCTCCTAAATACTCCCTTGTTTCACTTCCTGCATTAATATGTATTGCTGGAAACTCTTCAATTTCGTCCCAAAATTTTAATCTGGGGGAAACATGTGATACAGAGCTTAAAAATTTTCCTGTACCATCTATTTCTTCTAGTTTTGTAACAAAGGCATTTACTATTGCACTTCTTCGCGTAGTATAGTCTCTTGATGCCATTATTGTCTCCTAGTTCTTATAAATTTATTTCCTGTTATTTGTGTAGCTATTTCTCTAACAGTTCCGCCTATTAATTTTCTTGGGTCTCTGTTTCTACTTCCCATTTTTCCACCTGGTTCAAAAGTTTCGTAAGGGTCTCTCATATAAGTATAGTCTATTTGAGTTCCTCCTCTTGGTCCCATAACAACATTTGTTACTTCTGCACTTTGTCTAAATCTTCCTGTTCTGTTTCTAAGTGCAGGTGGTTGCATCTTTAAAAGCATTGCTTCTGGTAATGCTTGATTTATTAATTCTTTTAGTGCTATTGGATTTTGTTGAGTTCCTAAACCTCCCACACTTCTTTTTGATGTGGCTACTTTTCTTCTACTTTGTTTTGCTGACTTTGTTCTGCCTCTTGTAATTTTTCCTGCGGTGAATAAGTTTAATTTTCCACTGTCTTTTTCTCTTGAATATTTAGCATTATTTAGAGCTGCTTGTTTGTTTACCTTATACCTCATATCAGGTTTTCCTGATTTAGTAGTAAAGTGTTTTACTACTTGTGCAACCACTGCGTCTTCTGTTATTTTTGACATAGACTTTGAAGCTTCATAATCTTTATTAGTTAAACCTAAACGGCTATTTAATAACTTATCTTCTATAGCGTCAATAACATTGGTTACATTTGGGTTATCAGCATGTTTCATAAAGTCTTGATGCTTTTGACCTCCCTGAGCAATTTTTATTATTATTTCTTTTTGCCCTTTTACTATACTAGTAATAGTTTCTCCATTCACTATAAACTCTAAGTCCAACTCTTCTGTTATATGTTTAAAAGCTTTAGCGTACATTGTTGGACTAAGTATTCCTTTAGGAGGCCTGGAGGCAAGTACATTATCATTTACGTCTCTTAAAGCATCTATCATTCCTACTACTGGAGCTGAGGTATCATCTACTGCTCCTGAATCTGTTTTATGTAAATTAGGGTATTTATATTCTTGACTAGCTGTAGGACCATGTAGTCTCCAAGCTCTACTTTTACCCCCTAGACTTCCCATTCTTTTTGCAGTAGCACCTGTTAAAATACCAGCTCTTGCTTTTTTACTTGTTGGCATGCCTTTTTTAGATAGTCTTCTACATATTTTCAAAGTTTCTCTTATCATTGTAAACCATAAGGCATTAATGACTTCTCTATTCTCATTTCCTGTAGCTGAGTTCATACTTCCTGCATATGTTACCATAGGTCCGCCCATACCAGGATTAGAGTGTTTATGGTGAATATATACTGCAGCTTTACCTAAGCTTTTCTTAGGTTTGCCAGATTTACTTGTACTAAATCCACTATATTCTACTAATTTTGTTTGTTCTACATAAGAATTTCTGCCTGCAAATACTTTATATCCTTTATGCTGGTGCACATTTTTTATATTTCTGGTAGTATACACATTTCTAAAAGCTTCTTTAACTGCTGAATCTAATATTTTAGCTTCTGCTGTAGTTAACGATGCAGCTCCAGTACTATTTAGTATTGTTTCTCCTATAGAATCGTATGCTTCGTCCTGAGTCATTAATTTATGAAAAGTAAAGTCAAAAATTGCATTTTCATATTGTAGATTTCTTACTGAAGAAGAGTTTGCAGCTGTTCTTATATCCTTAATTATGCTTCTTACAGACATTAAATTATAACTCTATATAAATCAAGTATTCTTTTTATGTGGTCTGGAAAATCTGTATTGTTCCTGACTCCTGAAGTTCCTTGATTCTGCAATGTCGCTCCTGCTATCGTTCTTCTTTCTTTATGCTCATCTTTCAAATAGTAGTTAACTAAATCAAATAAAGCTAACTTTAAATCTTTAGGGCATGTAGCATACCCTGCATTATAAACAACTTTTATTGCCGCTACGCCTTTTGGAAAACTTCTTTTGTTTCCATTAGTGTCTGTTCTTATAATAGCGTCTGACGCTTGGTCAAAATAGTATTCATATTTTGCTGTTGTTAATTCTGAATAACTATCAGCATAAGTTGTTCTTTCATGAACACTATCTATAGTAGTAACTGGACTTTCACTCAATATAATCATACTTGTAAAATTATCATCTATATTAAAAAATTCAGTTTTATCTGTAGAAAAAAAGTCTACAAACGAAGTACCACAATACTTCTTGGCAAGGTCACTAACTTGAGGTACAATTATATCAAGGCGTTGGTCTTCTTTCTGACCGGTAATGCCCTCTACGTTTTTAAATTCTTGTACTGTTATTAAATCTGCCATAATTAAAAAGGGGGAATGTTAGGTACATTCCCGAAAACCATATTAAGCTATTATTAACTAGCTTTGTACTGTAGAGCCCACTTAGAAGTAGCGCCATCGATTAAATCAATGAAACCAAGTCTTTGTGAAGCAACTAGTACTGTTCTTTGGTTAGCTACGTCGTAGTCAGACTCAATGGTTACACCTCTAAGTCTTGGCATTACGTAGTTTCTTGCATAAACTGCAACAGCATGGAATTTACTTGTTGCTGGAGTTGCAAACTCATCACAAACGATTACTTTAGAACCGAATACTGAACCAATTTCGCCACTGATTTTAGTAGCCATGTCACCAACTAAGTTGACATCTTGGAACTCAGCATCTTCTAGTAACTCATAGTATCCTCTTTGTGATACAACATAAACAACTTCAGATGGATTTAAACCATATTTGCCCATATTCTTTCTAGCAGCTAATAATTGTAAAGCTGTTAGTGAATCAGAAGCAAAAGCTGTTGATGATTGAGTTAAGTCTGAATCATTTCTTGCTAAGTGAAGTAGACCTTCGAATGTAGCACCTGAAGTACCATATACGCCGTCTGCATCGTCACCAGCTAAGATTGCGTTCTCAATACCTCTAGCGTGAGATCTAACCATAGATTCTCTAATAAGAGGTAGGATAGGCATGATTGCATCTTCTTCAGTCTCATTACCTAAGAATGATTGTGAAATAAGTTTTTTGGTTGAAAGAGTTCTTTCACTCATTACAATACCAGCACCGTTTCCAGGGTCATAAGCATCGCCTCTTGGGTCTAAGTTACCATGAGGTGCAGAACCTGAAGCTGCTTGGTTAGCTGTAAATTCAGCATACCCAGCATCTGGTAAGATAGGAAGAATTTGAGTTGCTGAAGTCATTTGGATTTCTCTAAATAACGGTGCAAGCACTAATTCATTCTGAATATCTCTTTCTACGTTTGTTGAAACAACTTGCTCAAAATCAGCTGATGATACATCAACACCTGACATTTGATTAACTTTTTCCATTACGCCTTTGGCATAATCGCAGTTCCAACCTTTACCTGTAGCTAAACCAGCAAATTTTGCATCGACAATATCATTCTCGAATGATTTTTTCCAGTCGCCATTTCCTTGTCTGTCTGAGAACATACGTTTTGATTCTCTCATTTTCATGATTTCATCAGACTTCTCAACTAAGTTAGCTTCTAGCTCTTTAACCACTTTTGAAAGGTCTTCGTGCTTTTCATTAACTCTTGTCTCAACATCAGACATAAGCTTTTCAGCTCCAGTAATAACTGAAGTTACTACTTGTTTTTGTTCTTCCTGCTTAGCTTCTTCAACAGCCTTCTGCTCTGCTTCAACAGCTGATTTCTCGTCTGCTTCTGCTTGTGCTTTAGCTTTTTGTTCTGCTTGTTGCATAGCAATTTTAGTTGCAGTATCTTCTGCTACTTGTTTTGCGAATGCTTCAAGGTCAAAGCTTTCAGGAGTTATTTTTTTGTCATTTGACATAGATTTCTCCGTTTCTTGGGCTAATGCCCCTTTTGGCTGCTCGACTTCAACAGCATCTGCTGAATTAATTGAGTTAGCCTGATTGCTAAAAGTTTGCTTAAACTTGTTATAGTCTTCCATGTTGTCAAATGATTTGGCAACAGAGAAAGTAGCAGCTTGGTTACAGGGAACTGTAACAACTGATACTTCGAAAAGCTCGGCATCTTTTATCCTATATCCGTCGGTTTCTGTCATATAGTCAGCGTCCTTAACTCTGAAACCAACAGAAAAAGCTCCAAGGACACCGTCTTTAATTAAATCTTTTATATCGCCAGCTGATTTAGATATTCTAGCATTTAGTTCTAAACCTTTGTCGCCAACACCTATACCGGTAGCTCTACCTATAGGTCTGTCATAGTTATGATTAAATAATATAACAGGATTGTTTTTAAAATTGTCTAATCCACCTTTAAGCCAAGCATCGTGCTCAACGATATCGCCAGCACGGTCTTTGGTGTTAGTACTAGCAAAACCTTTGATGTCTAATCCGCCATCATCAGTTTCTCCTAGTGTTTTAAAAGTAGATGTTAAGTTAAATAATTTTTCCATTATTTCGCCTTTTTCTCAGCCTTCTTAGGGGCTGCCTTAGCGGGCTTAGGCGCTTCTTTTACTTCAAACATTTCTGGGTAAGCTACTTTGCACATTTGCATCATTCTTCCCCAAGAACCGAAAGGTCTTTTTGCAACTACAAAACGCATTGGTACGTCAGTAGCAGCTTTATATTCCTCAACGGTCATAATTTTTCCTTTCTTACTAAAATAATCAGCAAGTTGTTTCAATACGACTTTCTTATTATTCGCCATCTATATTTTCCTCGTCTTGTGGTGGTCTCCCACCGTCACTTGGATTTGCAGAAGAGCCCGCTATATTAGCAGGTACTCTTGGTTCATCAAATCCTTCTACTGGTTCTTTACCTAAGGCTTCTCTTGCTTCGTTAGCACTGAATATTCCAGTATTAACTAATGTTGCATAGTAAGCTGCTTGGTCTCTTAATTCAGGTTGTAGAGCAGGTATATCTGTCACATTTTCTGATATTTTGTAGCCAAAGAATCTTTCTAGTGCATATCCTACCTTTCTTACGACTGGTAGAATAGTTTCAAGATAATAAAGTCTATGGTTGGGTCTAATATTTGCATTATTCCCTCCGTCTAAAAGAATAGGTGGTATTCCCATTGCCTCTAGAACTATTTTTTCGTTTGCTTTGATTCCTTCTTGGAAATCTAAGTCTTTAAAACTTACTTGTGTTAAATTTTCAACTTCTAGTCCGCCATCTAAAAATAGTGGTCTTCTACCACCGGAACTTGGGTTATATCTTTGTACCCATGCTTGTAACATTCTTTCTTTTATTTTCTCAGAAAGAGTGTTTGGCGATTTCAGTACTAAACCTGGTACTGCTCCATTTTTAAAGAAGTTATCTTGAAAGTTTCTCATACTTCCAAGTAATTGCATTGTTCTAAATGCTGGTTTGAGTCTTGGGACTCCTCTATATATAGAGTTAAAACTGTTTTCTTTTATGTGTATGATTTCGTTAACATTGTAGTCAATACTGTTTTCATAAGTATACTTTTCAATATAAGTATCTTTATCAGTATATATTCTTACTTTGTCTGCAGGTAAGTGATATAGATGAACACCGTCATAGTATATAAAGATATTTCCATCAATTAGTAAATCAATAATTAAATTTCTTTTAAAACTATTTATATCCTGAAAAGGATTTGGTTCTTGATTAATTAGTAGATTTACTCTTGACCTACGAACATTTTTTACTACACCTGAAAATCCTGGTATAGGTTCGCCTATGTCATAAGGTATTTCTGCTGTATCATCTACAATCATGTTTACAGCTCTGTTTACTATTTCTAGCTGTTCGTATGCTTTCTTGTAGTTGGTAACTATTTCCCGAGAGTCAACCGTTAAGCCTTCACCTCTCGAAATGACATACTGAGATGGATTTAATTTTTCCTCTCGTTGTATACCTAAAAATCTATCATACCATGCCATATTTATCTCTTTGTTTCTCGACCCATCGTTGTTGTTTCTTTGCAGTTATCAATTTGGGTCTTTTTCCATAAATTGAGTGCAATCGTAAATGATGATTATGGCAAAGTGTTACACATTCGTCATACACTTCTACATAATTTTCATCAATGAACTGCTTTCTTATATCTAGTATTTCTTGCTCATTATTAATAGTTATTTTGTTTCGTTTTAACCAAGTTTCTAGAAGTTCCGTCAGTCCATGAAAATGATGAAAATCTAAGTTTTTGCTACTCCCACAAATATAACAAGTGTCTTTCTTATTATATCGTGATTTGGCTTTATCTCTTACGTATTTAACTAAATCTCTTTTGAGTTTCATATTTCTACTCTTAATTAGAATTATACCAAAAAGTCACATATATTGTCAAGAACTGTTTTTGACAGGTGTAACTAAAAGGTAGTAATTGAGGTTTCAAATGTATAGAGGGCATATCGTATAGCATCTGCCATATGAGATGACCCATCATGTTTTGGCTTTTCTCTCATTAAATTAGGGTTGGGATCCCATTGATACTGGTCTAAGCATGAGAGGGATTCTTTGCATTGCTGGTCAACAAGTAATAAATCGTTATCAACAACTCCACCTACAAATCCTATTCCATCTAGTACTGATTTTTTCGCATTTATAGTACTAATATCATAGTTTTGTGCAAAGTCGTATCTTGTTTGTTGAGCAGCTGAATCAATGTAAATGTAATCTATATCCCATTTATGTATAAGTTTTTGTATTTGCATTGCATGTTGTTCTGTTGTTTTTTCTGCATCTAAGTATTCATCTACTAAGTAGTAATTCTCTGTGTCCCAATCATATGCTATTACACAAAAAGCTGTTGGGTCTTTGTAGCCAACATCAAGTCCTGCGAATACGTCCATCTTGCTAGTATCTAAGTCTTTGAAGTTCTTTATGCACTGTTCATGGTTGAAAGACCATATCTGTCCTTCATAAACATTAAAGTCTGCCATATATTCTTGTGCGAACTCTGCCTCAGACATTGTTTTCTTTGCTTCCTTTATATCTTCTTCAGATACACGAGGATTTTCATGCCAAGTAGCTTTTATTGCACACCACTCTGGAAATTCATCACTAAATCCTCTGTAATAAAATTCTGCAAAGTAATTATTTCTACCCCTTGGAGTAGATATGAATATAGCTTTGGAATTATCTTTATCTAGTGTAGGTCTTAGTGCTACATTGAAAGCATCTCTGCCATCTGTAAGTGCTGCCTCATCAAAGATAATCAAGTCATAACTTCTACCAACTACTGAGTCAACTTGATTTATTGAACCCATACGAATTGTAGAACCGTTTGATAGTTCTATAACTTTGTCTTTTGCATTGTCTTTTGTAACTTCTAAGTCAAAGTGTTTGATAAGATTTCTTTGTAAGTCAAAAGATATTTGTGATAGTGAGTAGTTAGGCGACATGAGTAGTACATTTGCTCCAGGAACTAAACATACTAATTGTCCTATAATATTTGATATGTAAGTTTTGCCTTGCCTCCGAGATACGGCTGCAGTAACAAAACGATATTTGGGATTGTTGATGGCATTGATGATTGCAGTTTGGGAACTATTTGGTTCTATACCCAATAAGTCCATATATCCTTCAATGGGTAATTTTATAAATCTACTGTCTTGTGGATAGTCCATTAGATATTCTGGGACTATGTCTGTTCTGCTTATTTCAATCAATGTAATGTTTCGTCGTCAAAAAGTTCAAAGGGGTCTGCTTCGCTAAAAAGGTCATAGCGATTGCAGAGATTTAATAGGTATAAGTAGGCTCCTGATATTGTAGCAAAGTCTCTGTCTGCCTCAGTCATAGGTAAGCCTACTTTAGTTTTTTTATGAAGTTGGGAAAGATGTTTTGTAGTTTTCATAGCTGTTTCGTCTAGCCATGCTTTCCTAGCATCTATTCGTTTCATTTTTAGTTTTCAGTTATACAACCAACACCTAATATTTCTGCGTGTGCAGCAAATACCTGGTCTGAAGGTGATTTCTTTAAAACTATTTCTTCTCCTCCTGCTAAGGATACAGTTGCTAATGTCGCATCAGCAGCATTTGCTACAGTAATTAATCTGATAGTAGTACCAGAATTAAATAGTCGTACATTTGGGGCTCCACCAAAAGTAGAAGCTCCAGCTACATTAGTTCCGCAAGCTGTTTGGGCTCCGAGTAATTTTAAGCTCATTTATTTCTCCGTTTAGGCTATATCGCCTTCTTTTTTAAGTGTTTTTGTATTAGCACTTTATTGTGAACTGTTTTAGGCATATGAAGTAGATGTTGTAATCTTTTACTCCAATCTAGCCTATCCTGATACTTGCCTCTAATTTCAGAGACAAGGGTTATCAATAAATCTAGGTCTTTGACTAGTTCATTGTGATTTGGCATGGTGTTATCCACAATTATCGGTAGTGATTTTTACCTTTTGTTTAGCAGAAATAAGTTTATCTTTAATATCAACTTTTCCGTCCCAGTTTTTATCAGTACCTTTAATAATATTCCATACTTTAGTTAAAAAGTTTTTCATTACCATTTTACCTTGTTAGCCCAGTATGCTGCTGACATCTTGCCTTTCTTGATGTTTCTGCGATGCCTAGCTTTGAAAGAAGCTCTTTTCTTTCTCATTCTTGAAGACTCGCCTTTCTTCGGCTTACCTGCAGTCTTGGCTCCTTGTTGTCCAAAGCGAATAGTTTTAGTTTTCTTTCCAACTTTCGCTACAACTATGTGTGATTTTTTAGGGTGTCCAGGAGTTCTTTTAGGTTTATTATACCCACTAACTCCTGCCCTTTTTAGCTTTCCGTTTTTCTTTTTGGTTTTTCTTTTTGCCATTTTCTTTAAACATTTTGCTTAATGTGCCCCACATCTCTTTGTGGGTAATCATTATTCTATCGATAAGACTCTCCTATATTATTTTCGTCTTCTTACCTTCTTTCTTTTCATTTTGCCTTTGCCTTTCTTTTTCTTATTTTTAAGAATTGCTTTTTGTAGTGCTTTTGGTAGTTTCTTCTGTTTAGCAGTTAATGCCATGTCTATCTCCTCTTGCGTCGTGTAGTTTTTTTACGTCCGCGCTTAGCCATTGTTTTGACATACGTAGGTTTACCGCCTACTCCTTGTTTCTTGCTTCGCTTTCTTCTAACAGCAGATTTAATTTGAGCTTTACTCATACTTCTTGCTTTGGAAGAGGGAACACACTTAGGATATCCTTTTCTACCTTTCTTGGCTTTCTTTCTACCACACTTGTGATAGCCTCCACCTTTCTTAGGTCGACCAATATCCACCCATTTTTCACCGAACCATTTTTTTAGTCCAGTAGCCATTATTTACCTACTTTTCTTTTAGCAGCTCTGTGTGCTGCTCCAAAAGTTTTACCTTTTCTCATTTGCGTTCTCATAAAAGCCATATGCTTTTTAGTATGATGTCTGCTATGTTTTTTTAAGGTAGCTTGTTGTCTTTTAGTAAGTTTCTTAGTTTTAGTTCTTTTTCTAGCCACGTCTATATCTCCCACCAGCTTTTTTGTACTGTCGTACTAAATAAGCATTAGCATAGGCACTAGGATATACGGCAAACTTTCTTTTAGTTTTTGCTTTTATCCGTGCGTATAACTTTTTGTTGGTAGGAATGTTTCTTTTTTTGGCAGATGATTTTCTGGTTCTGCGTCTAGCAGCCATGGTGCTTCATCCCTTTCTTTTTCTTGCCACCTTTTTTCTTCTTCTTTTTCGGTTTATAATGATAAGGCATATCTTACTCCTTTAATGCTTTTTCAGCCTCTGACTTTGAGTCAAATTTATGTAATATTCCGTCTTTTCTGAAACACCAGTGTTGTCTTTTTTGAAAGATTGGTGTTGAAGTTTCTTTCTCAGATGCTTGGTCTACCCCTTTGGTAGAAGCGCTTTTATTAATATCTTTCTTTGTATAGTCCATTTTCATAATTTTTCCTTACATCGACAATAATTGCCAAATAATGCCGCCTGCTGCAGCTAGTCCTGTACTAGTAGCTCCTATAAGTATAGTTTCTATTCTAGTAATACTACGCTCTTGTTTATCAAAGCGTTTTCCGCTGTCAACGTCGATTTTCTCTATTCGAGTAAATATGGTTTTCCATCTTTCTGCGCACACAGCCTCATGTTGAGCTAGTTCTGCGGCCACATCGTTAACGTCCATTATTTTCTCCCTTAAACACCCGAAATTATTTTTTCGTATGAAGAAATTATATCAAAAGTTGAGAATGAAGTCAAGAACTATTTTTCAATGGTATATATTTTTACTGGCTCTGACTTTCCTTTGACCGTAACTTCGTCTAAGAATTTGTAGTCAAAACCGTCAACTAAACTGTGCTCAGATATGATTAAATCGACATCATAAGTTTTGCAACTAGATTCTAAGCGGGCAGCGAGATTAACGCTGTCGCCGAGTACAGAATAATCAAACCTACTACTAGAACCGAAGTTACCAACCACGCATAGGCCTGAATTGATTCCTGCTCCTGTATTGATTTGGTCAAGGCCTTCTTCTGCAAGAGTATCATTTAGTTCTCCTAGAGCTACTCTCATTTCTATAGCAGCTTCTGTAGCTTTTCTTTCTTGTTCTTCTATATCTAAGGGCGCGTTCCAAAAAGCCATAATGCAATCGCCCATATACTTATCTATAGTACCACCATGTTTTAGTATAATTTCTGTTTGGTTGTCAAGGAAACGATTTATTAATTGAGTTAGACCTTGAGGATTTTTCTGATATTTTTCTGAGATTGGTGTGAATCCTCGAATATCTGAAAAAAGAAAAGTGAGTCGTTTAGTCTCCCCACCCAATCTCAGTAATGTTGGGTCGTCCTGTAATTTTTTTACTAAGTCCGGACTAACATACGTTCCAAATTGTTGTTTAATTTGCAATCTCAAGAAAAACTGTGTAATGAAATTACGGAATGTAACAATAGTCCAGAATAAAAATCCGATAAAAATTGTGGCAGAAACGTCAAACAAGTAAGAAGATTGTAACAAATAGTAAGCCAGGTATCCCTGGCCTCCTAATAAAGCAACCATTACGGGCACGCTAAAATATACACTGCGACTTGCAAAAAGTATTAAAAGCATAGACGCAAGTAATATTCCTAGCTCCGCAGACAAAGCCCATAATGGTTGACTAAGTGACTTTCCTTCGATTAAATTGTGTAGTACATTTGCTTGTACTTCATGAGGATATTTTGGTCCTCCAGCTGTAGGTACAGGATTTGTTATTCCTTCTCCTGTAACTCCAAATATAACAAAAGGAGCTGGTATTGGGTCTGCCATATACTCAGCTGCAGTTTGTCTATAAAAACTTATATTAGAATTAATCCATATTCTTCCATTTGCATCTGTCTTTATTGGAGGGTAGTTTGGTATACGTAACCATTCTATTCCTGTTTCACCAGTCATAATCTGGTAACTTGGGTCTCCAATAGCTACTCTTAGCATTTCAAGTCCAAAAGAAGGATAAAGTTTATCATTACTACCTACGACTACGGGCATTCGCCTGACGACGCCGTCTACTTCTGCGGCGGAGTTTATTAATCCTACGCCTTCTGCGTTGACCTGTAAGATCGGTAGTTGTCTTAAAATTCCTGGATACTGTAATAGCCATGGGTATGGGTTCTCCCCTAATTGAGCAGTGCCTACATGAGGCCCAGACTCAGATGCTTGTGTTGATGCTACGTAAGCTAACACAGTTGGTTTATTTAATAAAGTCATTGCTAATTTTGTGTCATTGTCTTTATTTCGTAAATCTGGGTCTGGCATAAGTAGAGTCAAACCAGGTACACCCGTAGTTCTGTCTATCATGCTTGCAAATAAACTTCTTGGGAGAGGATATCCTCCATAAGCTTTTATTATTTCTTCATCTAAATCGACAAGAAGTATATTTTCGTTTTGAGTTGGGGGAAGTGTTGACATTAAGTAGTCAAAACTTTTTAGCTCTGCTATTTTAAAAGGATAAGGGTTCCATAGGAATAATCCTATAAGCAGTGCCATTATTACTTTATTTAACATGGGTTTATGTTTTTTCCTGTTGTGTGATGATAATTAGGCATAGTCCTACATGTTGTATTGTATAGATAAATATTTTTTAGTATTACAGCTGTAAGTAACCAATTTACCACTACAAGTTGACCTTCTTCTAAATTAGCTGCAGCAAGTGGGGTCGTAACAGATTTGTGTAGTAAAAATTCTGCAGCAGTAGGCTTTCCCGGCAATAAAAAATTACCTTCATGTATATTTGGGTGATTCCTAGTCATATGATATGAAGTTGTCATATCAATAGCATTAAGAATATAAAAAGTTCTTAATTGTTTTTTAGTTGGTTCATTTTTTACTTTTATAAATCTAAGACGCTTATTCATAGCTTCTTGTATTAATATAGAGTCTTGATTCATCTGTTCATAGTCAAAAGGAGTTTCTGGCAGAGTAAGATCTAGTGCCTGGGCTGGTATAGTTAATAGTAGTAATATTATATATTTCATAGAAAAGTTCCTATAACAAAAAAAGAAAGTAGCATAAATCCAAATACACATACCTGAATTATAGCTGCCCAAGTTATTTGTTTCATTGGGTGTACTTCTGTTAGTTTTTCAACCCAAGATTCACTAGGAGATAAATTTACTATTTGTAGTGTTTTTTCTTCCCAGTCTTTTAATTTTTTAAGTTCTCTGTTTACTGTTTTTTCTAAATCTTCAATATCAGGCATTGTATCATAACCTGAAACAAAATCTTTTTTATCTTTACTCATTTTCTTGTTTTACTATATAATCTTTCATTTCTGTTAGCCAATCTTTTAGCCTCATAGCTTGCTTTAAATGAAAATGTTTTTCTTCTGGTTCTTTTAAGGACATCTCTATATGAAAGTCGTAGGTGCGCAAAACCAGGGCGATAGCGTCCTGATAAGGCATACGTACCATGCTTGAAAATGTTCTTTTTGTTTTCTTCATTATAATTTATCATTCTTGAGTTATTGTTATAGTTTTTGTACAATTTTGTGTACAGTTAAATGTTGCAGTATACGATTGATTATTTGCTCCTGATTGAGTTACATTTAAATTGTAATCATCAGTGTAAAATTTCATATTTGCTACATGAGCTCCTGTTCCATACTGAGTTAGATTAACAACTGTGTTATCTGCATCATTATAAAAAAATATGTCCGCATCTTTATTTCCGGAACCGTATTGGGTTACTGTCGCCGAGTTATTGTCTGCATTAGGATAGTTATAGATGTAAGTATTATGTTCGCCAGTCCCATACTGATTAATAGTGAAATCAGAATCATCACTGAAAGTGAATATTTTAGCGTACTTATCGTTCCCTGTTTGAGTAATTGAATACGCATTGTCATCGCCTGAACCAAGTTGTTCTGCATGATTATCATCTCCTGTTTGTGTTATAGTGGAAGTATTGTCATCTTCATCTTGATCGAGCCATGCAAAGTTATCGTCTCCTGTTATGCTAATAGTATAGTTATTATCTATATTATTTGACCAAACAGTATAAAGTCTAGTAGTATTACTATGACCTATGACAGTAGTGTTTAAAGTTGCACTGCCACAAGTATGAGAAGCATATGTAGTTCCTGGCATAGAGCCACTGGAGTTTGCACCACATAGTATATGGCTAGAATTACCATTGCCTACTTGTTTGGCTGTAATCGTTGTACCAGTACCCTTTGTTGTTATAGTAAGACTATTATCCCCTGCAAAACTAGGGAGACTGATTAATGATAATAACATTATCGCCCGCACCATTGATTTCTACCTCCAAAATTACTCCTGCATTATTAATATATAAATAAGTACCTGTATTTATGTCGATACCTATATCGTAGTTGTTTTGTCCTTCATGTACAAAGTAAATTAGTCCTTCTTCCACAAAAGTATAAGTTTGGTATACAGGATCGAACCCTGCTATTATACCTTGGAGCTCTACTCCATTTAATTCAGTAGCTTGTCCTTTTTTCTTCTTTGTAGTTTCTACTAATGCTAATAAATCTACAAGAAACTCTACGCTTAACAAATCTATGTCTAATCTTGTGACTTCCTCTGTTTCTTCTCCACAATCTTCTGTTAGTGCGTCACAATCTAAGTCTGGTGCATCTTCAAAAAAGTCTTTATCTAAATCTGCAGTAGGTGATACACCTGCTTCTTGTTCTTCTACTGCTCTTTCAACTTCTTCAGGTCTTTGAACAATTAACAAGTTGTCAATTAGTCCAAGTGTCATATTTGCAAGTGTTACAGCTTCTGTGGGTGGTTGTTCCCATGCTGATACCATTGTTGCTTGAAAAGGTTCGTTAAGTACTTCTACACCTGATGCAGTTGTTACTGTTATCTCTCCTGAGGAGTTACCATTTGCATCTGGTAGTAATATAACTAAACTTCTTCCTAGCTCGTCTACTGTTGTTGTAAAATCAGTGCCACGAATACCAATAGTGGCTGTTGGAGTATTGATTGTTATATTTTTCTTATCAATCTTACCAAAAGCTCCTGATATAAATCGAGCTGTGCCAGATGCCATGTTAAGAGCCATTTTACTCTTACTTGGGTCTGGGTCAAATATGTATTCGTCTATAATGAGTTTTGAGTGTTCTGTAAGTTTTACTACAGAATCATCTAGAAATTGTATTGCGAGTCTTCCATTACCAGTTCTGACATCATCATAAGAAAAAATATCTGAATCTATTTTAGCAGTAAAAGAGTCAGTAGAGTTTGCTCTAGTGATTTCTCCGTTGCCTCGTAGTTCAGATATTTCTCCGATTTCATTACTAGTGGCGTGAATACTTAGTAGTATTAACAGCCAGAAGCGCATTGATCAACGTCTATCGTTCCATTGGTAGTTGTGGATATTAAGTTCACAACATTTGTAGAAGCAGTGTCAGTTTGGTCAATAGTTACAGTATTTGAACTACCAGTTAACGATGCTGTTATCTGGTGGTCAGCTGAACCTGTTTGTGTAGTAGTAATGTCATTACTGTTTCCACTAATAGTCCAAGCATTAATACAACCAACTACCTCACAAGTACCTGTATACTCATTAGAAGTACCAGTAATTGTAAAATCTTGGTTACCTCCAGTAGCTGTAGCGGCTGCACCTTGTGTCCAAGTAAATATGTTGCTGTCACCAGTTGCGCTGTAATCAAAGTCTGAGTTTGCTACATCGCCTGTTCCACCAACAGTAAAAGTTCCTGTATTACTGTCACCTGTATTTAACCAAGTCCAACTTGATGAATTACCTTGTAATATACTGGCCAAGAAGGAGTTACTATCTCCAATCTGGTCAATATCTACAGTCATGGAAGTACCTGACAAAGTTACTCTACTTGATGAAGTACCAACTTTGTTAGTTGCTCCAATTTGATCAATAGTAAGAGTAAGTCCTGTACCTGTCTGAGTAATATAAATATCATTGTTTCCTGCAAATGCTCCAAAAGATAGACATATCGCGAATAGTCCTAGTATCTTTCTCATTTCTTTTCTCCCAGGCTTGAGTAGTCGAAATCCCAAACCTCTTTTTCGAGGCCCTGCATGACTAATCCATATACTGCAGCTTCTATCGCTGCACGGACTGCACGTGTAGGTGCCTCGTTTTCTGTATATCCTCTTTCAATTTCAACAAGTTCAGTTCCCATTTCAATAAATCGAAACACATCGCCTCCACTTCCTGTGGATAACACAGTCTTTGTAGCTGTAACATTTAAGAGTACTTCTCCGGTTTGTACTAACACGGCTCTTAATACTACAGTTACTTTGTCTTCTCTGTACTGATTCTTCATACCTATTCCTAAGTATCGAGCTCCAGTACCTCCTGTTCTTAAATTTGTATCATATCCTACTATACCGCCTTCAATAATCATTCCTGCGTATATTAGAGGTTTTAAAATTGTTTTTCCGTCTGCTCCTCTATTGTAAGATTCAAAGGTGCTTCTTACTAGTTGTCTTTCTTTTGTAAGAGAATCTAGTCCGCTTCTTTCGACAACTGCAAACCAGTTACCTTTTCCTGCATCTCTTAAAGCTTCTACCAAAATATGGCTACCGCCTTGGGTTACTGCAGTACTAAAACTTGCTATATTATCTCCACCTTTTCTTTGTCCTGTTAAATCTGCAAAACTATAAACTGCAACTACAGTCTTTTGATTTGGCCAGGGTAGGTTTATTAGTTGTTCTGTTGCAGTTGGTTCTATAATTGGTCCTTCTACACAAGCAAAGCCTGGTGCACAGTCAGAATGCACTTGAGTCATGCCAATACTTGCACAACCTGTCGTAAATAGTAGTATAATTGCTAAATACTTAGCCACAATCAGAAGTACAGCCACCGAAACTTCCAACTGGTATAGTTATTGTAGTTCTTGAAATTTCTACCCCATCTGCCATTTCTATAATGGTAAGAGTGATTGTTATGCCGTTATTTAACCATTGAATTATGTTACCCTCTAGTTCTATTTCTCCGTAAACAGGATTATCAATAGACGCAGGGTTTTCATAGTTAAAAAGTGATTCTGATATATCTTTTGCAAGTGTAGAATATATTCTAGATTCTAAGTTTCTGAGGAACTTAGCGAGTGTTGTGTTTTCAGCTTCTCTTTGAGCTTCTTCCAATGCTTCTTGTGCGTCTGACCGTATCTTTTCTTTACGAGTTCTTTCTTGTTCATCTATTGTTAAATAGTGAGCAGACTGATTTATACCGCTAAAACTAGGATTGCCGAACTTATGTACGATTTCTGTTGCTGCTGCTCGACTTCCCATTAAAATAGCGAACCCTATAAATATTATTGCTATCACTGCATTTGATATTCTATTGTCCATCTTTTCTTTTTTCATTTTCTTTCATCTGTAAAACAGTGTTTACCTTTTGCTGTAAACGAATCATGTCGTTATCGAGCATACGAATTTGGTCTATAAGTTTTATAAGTGCAAAATGCATGTCTTTTATTGCTGGTCCTACGACATTTATCATAGTATGCCAGACAAAGTAAACAAAATAGCCTAAACCTACACAAGCTACAATGGGAAACCCATAAACTTGTATTGCATTAATCACGTCTGACATCTATTGTTCCATCTTCTACAAAATTTTCTGCTCTAGCTATCCTTTCTAAGTCTGGTGTAAGCTCTAGAGCGCTACTTACACTAGTATCTAGTCTAATCATGTCATTATTTATGGTTTTTACTCTAGTTGTTAGACTTACGCAAAATCCTTTTAGAGTATTTATCTGATTTACTGCTCCAGTCATGATTTGTTTCATAATTATAAAGATAAATAGTCCGGCGACTAACGCGCCCGCTATCGGAGCTCCTACTTGTCCTATCAAATTCCAAATTTGCATCTATTTTTCTGATTCCATCAGCTTTTTCATCAACTCTCCATAGTTTCCTTGTCCAAAAGGTACCTGAGAGTTGTCCTGTATGTTTACTTGTGTCTTGATTGTTTGTGCTTTTGCCTTTTCCATTTCAGTTTGGGCCTTAAGCTCGTCCATACGAATTTTGTGAGACATTGCTAGTAGGTCTGCTATGTCTTTATTAGTGTAAACTTCACTTTCTTCGGCTTCTTCAAGTTTCTTTTCTATAAGTAAGTCCAAAGTTTCCGCTAGTTTTGTACGATTTCTGTACCCGGTATCTAAATATACTTGGTCCACATACTGTTTGACCTCTCTTTTGCATAAATATTCAGATATTTTTCCTTCATCTACTTTCAATCTAAGCGATACAGCAGGTATGTTGCCGAGTTCTAGATACGCGTTTGCTATTTCTAGTCCTTCGGGACTAATTCTAGTTGATATTTCTGTTTTCATAAGTCAATTATAACAGAATGATAGATAAAAGTCAAGAACAATTTTTGTATGCATCATTATGATGCTCTGGACGCGTCTTTTTACAAGTTCAAAATTTTCCAAAGTTGTACGTGGGGAGGGGTGAGAGCGAGCGTAACAGACATAGGTCTGCTAACTGCCCCCTAGGAGCTCCTTAGAGCCTGCTCCTGAGCTCTGTTCTCAGCTTGGCTAGGTAGACTACCCTTGAGCCAATCTTCCAATTGGACTGCTCTCTGAGCCATCTAGCACTACTCAGCCTTTTTTCCCAAAGCAAAATGTTGGTTTCAAGCTGTTTTCTACTCATATCTTTAATTCTCATATTTCTTTACTCCTTTCTCAATTAATAATGCTTTCTCAAAAATATCCAAATCTTCCCAATATTTATCAGGTCCATAATAATGTTGGTGAGAAGGCATCTCAGACAGCCACAGAACATAGCCAGCAAGCTCTTTTTCTGAAGCTACATCTAGCATGTCTAAAGCTAGATAATCGCTAGGAAGCTCTCTCAGGAGCTCCCACGCGGCATTAATTAGGGTTAGGTTGGTTATCGTAAATTTCATAAAATTTGCTCCTTTTTTGTTTTTCATAATTTATTATACCAACTGGTCAACACATTGCAACACTTAATTTTTTGGCTCTATGACTGGCTTTCAGCGATAGTGAGCGCTTACTATTTTGTTGATTTTTTCACGAGAAACTGTAAATGATAATCATTCTCATTTAGGATTTTCACTTCTACATTGACCGACCTTCAACATTAAACATGCTCTAGGACGCACGGAGAGCCTCTGTATTGAACAGCTACACCCACCTGCCAACTATACATGGCGCCGAAAATTATAAGGGCAGGAGCGCAATATTATACGCTCCTACACTATCCTATATCAATTCTAATTTCGTTTGCTGTGGCTCTCTCCTTTTCTTAAATAATTTAAAAGCCTTTAGCGTTTCAACCTCTTTAGATATTCTTGATATGGTTTCTTTGCAATCCTCCTCATTTGTGAAATTGCCCTCCAACTCACATTGAACACCTTTCTTATTAATATATATTATATCTAATTTTATATCTCTCATTATGCACCACCCATTAATACTGCGAGATACCCAACGGCTCCCAAAATTATAATCGCTAATATCATAGGGAAAATAATTTCATCGGGCGTTAATGCCTTTTTAATTTTTTTCCACTTTCTACGCATAATAATTCTATTCTTTATTTGCGTTGGCGTTGGATTACCTCCCTCGCTAGATACTGCATACATTAATCCTATTGCTATTAAGAAAAATGCTCCTACTATTATTATAAATTCCATATTTACTCCTATTTTAATTTAAGCCTTAATCTATAAATTCTTGCTGAAATATTCATATACATTTTTGAGCCAACTCTAACATTTTTTCTAGCGTTTTCCCATGCTTGAATTTCTTTGATTAATGCTTTTTTGTTTTTCATACTTATTATTATAACGAATTGTCAAGGATTTGCAACAATTATTTTAAAAATATTTTAAATATTTTTGTTGACATAACTTGACTTTTTATGTTAAAATAAACTGACGCCCTGCATTTTTGCGCCGAAAAAATAAAGGGGATTTTATTCCCCTTTACCATGCTCATAACTAGCGACAGATATATCCCAAATTAGCGTGGTCAATTTTTCAACTTTACTTGAACTACCAATTTCTTTTTTGATAATCCTAATTGCTGTATCAATTAATTTTAACTTAACGGCACTAGGACTTTTCTTTTGGTTAGGAATACCTTTCAAATTACCATGATTAACATAATTTGATTTTGCTCCGTTTTTATTTAGATAATCATTCCAATATGCTTTTTGCATTATTTTATCTCCGTTTCTTTTGCACAACCCCAAGGGCTATCAACTAATTTAATAACTTGACATCTATTGTCAAACCTTTGCTTTTGCTCATCACAAATTTTCTCTGCAATTGCTTTTGCTTGTTCATCATTCTCACACCAAATGTTTAATGATAATTCTACTCTGTATCTATTTTCGTTTTTCATAACTACTCCTTTTTGTTATAACTATATTTTACTAATTTTGTCTAGGATTTGCAAGATTTATTTTCACTTTTTTTTGTGTTGCTAAATTTGACTTCACCCTTAAAATTAACATATGTTAATTTTAAGGGTGTGTTCACGATTTGTCAATACCTATTTAAAAAATAATTACTGTATATTTATACAGCATAGCCCATACCACATTTTGAGAAAAAAGTCAAGTTTTGTGAAATTTTTTTGAAATTCAGATTTTCGTATTGATGATTAAATTTGATATGTTAAAATAAAATCTATACATAAAAAGGAGAAAAATTATGGCATTAATAGATAAGCCTAAAAAAGTAAACATACCAAAAGCAAAAGTAATTGAAATGATTTCGCCAGATATTGGAACTGAAATGACAATGAAAACTGCAAAAGCTATTTTGGAAATTCTGGAACTTGGAAAAGATATAGAATGGAGAAAAGACACAAGGGGAAATTTCACAGCGTGGAAATAATCGCCTACTGGTTGGGAGCAACTGCCATGGTGGTTGCTCCTTTATTTAAAAATTTAACTACTTGGATATTATGCCTAATTTTTGGATTATGTATTTTGACAATTCAGTCATTTACATTAGAAATATGGAATTTGGTTGCATTGAATTTGATTTCAATTTTAGTTTATTCAAGAAGATATTTAATAGAAAAAAATAAGGAGAGAATACAATTATGAGATTAGAAGAATTATACGCATTTCAAATAAAAAGAATTGCAAAAGATACTGGAGAAGTTTTAGAGAGAGCCGTAAAAATTGGCAAAGCTACTAACCCTAGATTAAGACTAAGAAAAACAATATCAGACCATGAGCCGTTTGGATCCGTTGACTACTTTGTGAATGTTGATGAAATATGGAAATCATCAACACAAGGATTATTTTGGGAAAGCAAACTAACAGCAAAAATGGAAAGGGCATTGAGAAATAAAATATTTAAAAAATTCCCTGCATATTGTGGGGAAGGGGCTGGAAAAACGGAAATGTTTCTTGTAAATCCTACAGACACCACCGAAAATATTAGAGCAATTATCATGGTTTGCATGAATGAAATTTTATCTATAATTAGACTAGGAGATAAACCAATAGTTAATTTAAACCAATTAGATGATTTATTTAAAACGGGGGAACTATGAATAATAATTTAACTGATAAACAATTAAAATTTTTAGAGAGAGAGCATAAGAGAATTATAAAAACAGCTATAAAATCTCTAAAGAAATTTAGAAGAAAGCAAAGAGAAATATTTTTAAAGGAGAAAAGAAAAAATGGAACTAATAATGTATGGGGGAATTCCCAAATCAACAGCACTAAAAATCGTTATTCAAAAGGGGAAAGAATACTCACGAATGGAAAAGGACAGAATGAGAAGATTAGAAAACTGCATTAATAAAAATGAAGAAAAATTTTTATTATCTCAATTAACCGAAATCCGTTCTCTTTTGGCAGACTGCCGTGGAGAGTATTTGACAATTAAAAATTCAAGTTAGCTACTCCTTATCTTGAATTTTTAAGGGAGCATTTTTGCTCCCTTTTTTTATTTAAAAAAATCGCTTGACTTTTTACCGAAAATAGTTTAAAAAAATTTTGACACAAAACTTGACAAAAATCAAAACATGGTTTAAAATTTGTGTTTTAACAAAGTTAAAACAGCGAAGCAAACAAATTTTAAACCACGCACGATTTATTGAAATTAATTTAAAATAATACTTGCATTGGTTTGCAAAATCTGTATAATAGATTATAAGGAAGGAAGGGAACTAGAGAAAACTTCGGAACTTCTCAATCCTCTAGGGGAGTGCATAAGACCGAGGTTTATAAAATTGCCCGAACTATCTAACGAGGTAAGCCGAGCAAAGCGAAAGCCGAGCAAAGCAAACCGAACTAGAAAAGCAAAGGCAGACCATCTCCAGAATGTTCCCCCACTTCCCCTATTTTTTTCGTCAATGTATTTTGAGGGGTCGCCCCTGCCTGAATGTTTTTTATACGCACACGCCCTGCGCCTAAGTGCGAAAGTGAAGTGCCAAATCGAAGGTGCTCTGCGCCTAAGTGCAAAACCTAAGTACAAAATCAATGTCTACCCGGCCGCGCCGATTATAGCACACTCTGGCGGGTATGTCAAGAAAAATTTTAAATTTTTTTAACTTTTTAACAGGACAAATGTCTCCTTTTATGCGAAGTCAGGGGGCCCCAAACCGGACATTTGTCCCCTTTTATGTAAGTAAGCACTTACTATCACCGAAAGGCACAAAAAAAGCCCCGTGCCAATAGGGACTTTTGTCTAGCTTTGAGGGACAAAGTAGCTTACACTTCGAATTTTAGACAACTGTTCGGTTAAAGAGAAAGTAATTTGACAATTGTTTCTTTATTAGCTCTTTCTAAAGAGTCAAAGAAACCTTTGTTGACTTTGAACTTTTGCTCAACTTCACGAACTAATGTTGCTTTTGTTTTTTCAACTTTCTTTTCGTTTTTCATACATACTATTATAAGGATTTTTTCACTGTGGTCAAGAAGAATATCCTGTTATTTTCCTGTTAATTTCCTGTGGATAACTTTTGGCAACTTGCGGCGCCGATTTTATCACACTTTATCGTTCTTGTCAATACTTATTTGCAAATTAATGAAGAAAAATTAAAATGAGGGTCTTGCGCGGGTGTTTGCCCCTAATAGCCACCTGTTTGGACCTAAAAAACTACTTGAAACAGCCAAAACCCCTGCATTATAGCCAAAAACAGCGTAATTCTGCGCCAAAGTGCAAAAGTGAAGTAGTAAAACGACCGGCACCCGCGCCAAAGTGCAAAAACGAAGTGTAAAAACGATGTCTACGCGCGGCGGCGGGTATTATACGACTTATACTAATTTTAGCACAGATTTGCGCGGGTGTCAAGAGAAATTTTGCGTTTTTTCGACATTTTGAACGAAGTTTCGTGATTTCGCGTCCCGCCCCCCGAAGTTCGCTGGCGTAAATTTATGACAAAAATTCAAATTTTTTGTTGATTTGAGAAAAAACTTTTAGTATAATATACATATGAAAAAATTTAGAACATTCAATATGAACAAATGGAAAGAGGCTAGAGATAGAACTCGTGCAGAGAGGCGAAAGTTTTTGCTACACCTAGCTAAACACCCTTTGATTTGGTTTATACTTATGGTTGTTATTGCCTATGGCAGTGATGCGTTAGGGATTGGACAGTAAACTTTTTGAAAATAATTCAAAGTTTCTATTGACAATCAAGAACAAAGTTAGTATAATATACTCATAATGAAAAACATAATATTAACAATCAAACACAAACTATTCGGGAGAAAGAATATGGCACAAGCCAACTACACAGAAGAAATGGTTGCTAAAATGGTTGCAACTTACAAAGCAGAACCTACAAGAGAAACAGTAAACGCATTAGCTATCTCACTTGGCAAAAACACAAGAAGTATCATTGCTAAGTTATCAAGAGAGGGTGTATATGTTGCTCAGCCTAGAGTTACCAAAACAGGCGAGCCAGTAGTAAGAAAAGCAGAATTACTTGCTACAATAGAACAACACTTTGGAACAGAATTACCTTCCCTAGTGAAAGCCAGCAAAGCTGACCTCCAAAAACTAACTGACATAGTTTCACAATAAAGTCAGGGAGTGGTTGACCTAATCAACCCACTTTAGTCAGGGCGACAAGCTCAGTCAGGGTAAGTGTCTGCGGAAGCACACCTATCAGGAAGTGGTTGGTTCAACTCCAACACCTTGACTAAAGTGGATTTTTACCAAATAAATCAAAATTTTTGTTGACAAATGGTAAAAAAGTGAGTATAATATACTTATATTTAGAAAAAAGAGAAATTGAGGGAAAATGATGCGAAGGCATCTAACCCTCACCCCAGAGGGGGTAAGATAAATAAATCAAAATTTTTCTTGACAATAGGTTAAAAAGTGAGTATAATATATATTCAGAAATAAAGAAAAGAACAACAACGCAAGTTAAAATCTGAGCCTAGTGCCAGCATCTTAACAGCAAGTTCTTTTCTACCCTGAGTGGCGACTCGTAAAATACTGCCGTATGCTCTTTAGACATTTTGAGAGTGCGTTAATTGAGAATAATGTCCGCTTTTGACAGTCGTTATCAGACATATCCTCCGCAGCAGGAAGCGAGTGATAACCCGATGAACCAATCGGTAAACAGTGTGAACGGATACACTCAGTAAGGCTAATGTAGCATGGCACACCTAGTGTGAAAGCGATACCAAGCAGTAAGCAGTGAGAACGAAGTAAATATCACTTGGCACTTTATCGAAAGTATAAAATAGTGAAATTTAGTGCAATTTCAACACTTAAAATATGTCCGAAACTGCACAGTAATTGACCCGTAGATTATGACTATACAATCTCGGAGAGTGAGGAAACCACGCTGACACCTTAACACAGCTTCAGTCCGATTCGGCAGTAAGTGGTAGCTATAAGGATAAAACACGAAGTCAACCATTTGCTAACTTGTAGTTAGCGAGTGAGAGTAAGAATACGATATAGAAGTATGGACAGCGAACTCTTTCCTTCCCATGTTATTTGATAGGAAAACGATAGCCCACACTTATTACGAGGTATTCACTCTATACTGCGGGACGAGGGGCAGTATAGAACCTAAGTTTTTATGAGTATGGTAAGGGAGTCGCTCTCTCAACTGTGGACACAGATGATACTCATGATTAGTAGAATAAGCATTGCGAAATGAGTAGTATACCTAGACCGAAACTCGTAATATCCTTTGCCTCTAGGCTACGACAGTGATAGGTTTGTGATTAAATTCCAACACAACACTGACCAAAAACAGAAACTGGTTTTGAGTGGGAAGTAGTAATACTTCCCATTTTTTTATCCCCACCTCATATACATCAAAATTTTTACCCCTAACTTAAAATAATTCTTGACAAAATCCCCAAACTCCTGTATAATATATGTATATTTAAAAGGAGAACATCATGAACTTAACATTCACAACAGTAAACAATGTTGACCTACTTTCTCGCAAAGACGAGCAGGGTAGCGATGGTGCAGCAATCAGAAAAGAACTAAGCAGACGCAAAGCAGTTGGCTTATGGATTGGTCCTGATGTGGCAGTCAACATCAAACAAACAAAAGAAGTAGAGTCCAAAGTAGGACAAGTGAGGTATCTATAATGGCAGACATGTGGAGAGACCTCGACAAGTGGGAGGCAGATAACAATGCAGTAGTATTTCTAGTAGTAGGAACTCAGGATATTAGAGAAAGCGTTAGAGAGTATAATGCTTTTGACAAAGACAATGCTGAAGATTACATCTGCGAAGTAGACGATGTTAGTGAGAAAATTATCTTTGATGCCCTCATAGAAGCATACAACAAGTTAGACCCAGAGTATGGACTTAACTACGAGTGCATAACTGACTATTGCTATGACTACATAGTAGAAAAACTAAACAATAATATTAACCAAAGCATTGCTGAAAGACAACAGCAGTGGCAAACCAAAGTGACAGCAGTGTCTGGACACTTGACAGTAAAGTAAGGAGAAGAAATGCCAGCAAAATTTAAAGAAAGCGAAAGAGTGTATCGCAAAGACGCAAGAGGTAGAAGAATGGCTACAGACTCACAAAAGTGCAAAGTCTACAAGCATTACTACCTAAAGCAAACACCAAAGAAAGAACTGTTTGAAGCAGTAAACAGTCCAAGAACTAAACCTAAGCAAAGACAGAAGTGCTTAAACGAATTAGTTCGCAGAGGAGTGAGAATAGTATGGACTTAACCACTATTATATTAGTAGCAATGTTCTTACTATTCATATTTGCTAACAACCAATTTCCGAGAAACTAATGGCGAAAGTAATAAAGTTCCCCAATCAGAAACAACGAATTGGTAGTAAGCACAGACAAGCAGAGATTGAGATGTTGCAAAGACATCTCATGCTCTGTGATGAAGATATGGAAACAGTATTAACTCAACTGGACTCACTCAATGATGATTTGGGTGATTTAAAACGAGAGTATGACAGTCTGTTAAAAAGACTGAGTGATTTAATTAATATAGAAAGTAAAGGAGAAGAATAATGGCAAAATATGTATTTGACCCATTCAAAAGACCTAGACATTATCGACATTATGCAGTCGGTATGAAGGCAAATGACTCTACAATAGTAAGGATTACATATCCTGAAGGAACAAAACCAAAACTACGAGAGCATGTAAGCAGGAACTGTGAACACATGGATATACACCTGCTCGATGGTAGAGTGATTAGTAGTAAAGATTTGATACTTCAAACAGAGGAGGCGTTCAACAATGAGCAAAATTAATGACTATGCAAGATTTGTAGAGACAACTACATCTGATTTAAGTAAAAATACACTAGAATTATCTAGTAGAATATTGAAATTAGAGGGTAATACCTCTCACATGACCACAAGTAGTGGTAAAACTATAAGGGAAGCTGAGATACATATGGCTACATTACTAACTTCAGTAGTAGGAATGTTAGCTGAGAGTGGAGAGTTTGCCGAAGTAGTAAAGAAAAAATTATTCCAAGCAGATACACAGTTCACAAGTGATGAAGTTTTTCACATGAAAAGAGAACTGGGAGATGTGCTTTGGTATTGGGTGCAGGGTTGTAGAGCATTAGGTTTTACCCCTGATGAAGTAATGGACGAGAACATTAGAAAGTTAGAAAAGAGATACCCTAATGGTTTCGAAGTAGTAAAGTCTGAGAACAGACAGGAGGGCGATGTATGACAACAGTAATAAGTCAAAGTGATTATAAAAAATTTAAACATAGAGTAGGTATTCTAGCTAAGAAAGGAGTTAATTTAGACTATCAAGTAGTCAAACCTAACCATAAAAGAGTTAAAATAGTATTTAATAAGTCTTATGATTGGGATAACCTAGACAAAATGTGTGAGGTTCAGTCATGATTATACTAGAAATGTTATGGAACATTATGGCAGTAGTAGGTATTATAACTACTTCTACACTATTATATGTGCTATGGGAGAACTTAAAATGAAAGAACGAGTAATATTTCTAAGTATTTCAGTAGTAATTCTAACTATGTTATGGGTAAACCAAACAAAAATGTGTATAGATTATACCTACCATGGACATGAAGTGGAGGTGCAGCAATGACACAGTATGATAACCTAGTAGAAAGACGACGCCTTTTTCTGGCTTCTGAAGAGTGGGGAAACGAAGTAAAAATGCACTATCTTTGTAAGGGTGGTGTAGGAGACTTAGGATTTGGTATGGGTTACTTTGTTTACTATAACAACGGAGCAGTTCATAAACTAAATACTAACAACAGTATTAGTATAATACAAACGCCTAATAGCATAGAACAAGTAATAGATGATTATGAGGTGGCACATGCAGGTTAGTCAAGGAATAGCAATAACAGTCTATATGGACTATGAAGATTTATTGGGGCAGGGACTAGAGAAGTCAACAGCAGTAAGAAATCTAGCAAAACAATGGAGTCTCACACTTTCTGAAGTGTTGGAGATTATTAATAACTACGAGGCTGATGAGGCTGAGGATAATTTAGGAGAAATAGTATGAGTGTAAACTATACTGAAGAACAAGTAGAGCTTATGATAGATGCCTACAGTGCTAATCCTACTAGAGATACAGTAGAAGATTTAGCTAAAAATTTAGATAAAAGTATAAAATCTATCATTGGAAAGTTGAGTAGAGAAGGAGTGTATAAGAAAACTGTCTACAAAACTAAAACAGGTGAAACACCAATCACCAAAAAAGAGTTAGTGCAAGAACTAGCAGATTATTTAGATATTAATTATGGGTCTATCTCAGGACTAGAAAAGAGTCCAAAAGCGGACTTAAATTACTTAGTATCTACAGTAAGAGAGGGAGTTCATAATGCTCAGGAGAGTTGGGAAAATCCTCAAGGAACTACAGGATTATTTATTGAAACAAGGAGTGAGTAATGAATTGGCAAGGTAAAAGATTCGCTAAGGTATTTCCTAGAAATGACAAACTAAGAAGAATTATTGCAGAATATGGAGAGTATTTTGAAGTAGTAACAAACCCAAGACCAGTAGCAGAACTAAGAAATGAAATGGCAGTAACTCTCCAAGACGGCGACTTCGTATTCACTACAGAAGTCCGAAACATAAGAATAGTTCAACCTGACAGATGAATAATTGGACTGAAGGAAAATTCTGGACAATGATGTTTTGGTTGACAATATTCACATTCATATTAGATAGCTGTTCTTAAACCACAGCGGGTGTATTACGAGTCGTAATATGCCCAAAGTCGGGGCGGGTGCTATACAAACTAGAGTAAAATTGCTCTCATATCGAATAAATTATACAAAAACCCATTAAATTA
>Ga0098037_1000120_pt1 | contig 53054 bp, 73 predicted proteins | sample 5_EtaG_FD_75050 | JGI IMG/M metagenome (GOLD analysis project Ga0098037, IMG submission 75050) | Marine viral communities from the Subarctic Pacific Ocean - 5_ETSP_OMZ_AT15132 metaG | ecosystem: Environmental > Aquatic > Marine > Oceanic | place: Pacific Ocean | collected 2015-01-08 | reverse complement strand
ATTATATGCATCGCCGTTATGTTTTTGCATTGTCTTTTTATATTCGGCATATCTTTATTGTAAGCTATGGCGTCAATTCATAGGATATACATTGACCTTATGCTGTTAACCTATTGAAAAGGCGGCGATTTTTATAGATTACCCTATCAATTATTTTAATTGGTGTCGTGAATAAGATATAAAGTGTCCCATTCGCGCCATATCGCGTTGACCCAAAGGGTACGGGCAGGGGGCAGACCCCCGGTATACGTACGTATATACATACAAATACACAGATCAGGGAATTTGATTGTTAACCACAAGGGTAACTCATCAACTAATATGCACAAGTAATGTGCAACAGTGCTTAAATAATAGGCAATTACTAAAATACGTGATGCTTTTAGTTAATTATGCTTGACACTGTTTTAGTCGTGTGGTATAACAGATATATAATAATACATTAGATGACTAACATTGATTAAAGTAACATTAAATGAAAAAACAAAAGATGTTAAAGACATCTAATGTAAACATTTAATACTACATCTAATACCCCCCATATGGACTAAATCTCGTATTCCTAGAAAAAGTAGTTGACAATGGCAAAAAAATATGTAAAACTATATACAGATAATGTACTTGAAGCATTTTATGATGCTATCAAGAATAACACACTAGATAAATTACACATACCTCACAGTGATGTGTTCTACGTACGTAAAGCAGTAGAAGCACATTATGGTCGTCCTTTTACACTTGAACACGTAGAGTGGGCTATGCGTAAGGAAGGATGGACAGACGATGTTGACAGCAATAGTAATGGTATGCAGTCTCGTAACAGAGGGTGATTGTATGAAGTTTACTGACAATAGAGGTCCATATAAAACAGAAGCGGAATGTCTAGTACGTGTTGAGGAAATGATTTCTAGTATGAGTTCACTCCTGCCGCCTGTCCCTTCTCAAATTATGTACAAGTGTGAAGATATTACTAAAGGTGTACGAACATGAGTGTAGAATATCGTGGCACTACTTTCCCCGGTTATAACAAACCTATTAAGTCAAACCGTGAAGGTAAGAAGAAGATGGTTCTTGCCAAGGATGGTGACAAGATAAAACTAATTCACTTCGGTGCTACAGGCTATGGTCACAACTATAGCGCTGCAGCTCGTAAGTCATTTCGTGCTAGGCATAAGTGTGACACAGCTAATGATAAACTATCGGCACGGTACTGGGCATGTCGTACTCTATGGGGTGGAGCAGGTGGTAGTACAAAGTCTAGTCCCAAATCTAAAAAAGGAAAATACTAATGGCTAAAAATAAAGATGACGTAATGGTTGTGTCAATCGGTATTGGTTCTATGCCCAAGAGTAAGCTGAAGAAAATGAAGAAGGCTGAGATGGCAATGGGTGGTACAGCCAATGGTAAAAAGCATATGTATTCTGGTGGTGGTAATGTTACTGACAAGTTGCCAAACAAAGGTTTGCGTAAACTGGCCTCCACAGATAAAGGAAAACAAGCTGTACTTAAAATGGGATTTGACGTATAGCGGTGCATCCTGTAGAACAGGACATACGAAAGTGGTCCAAGGACTTTCTTGAAGTACCTAATTCAAAACTAAACGGTCTACCGCCTTGCCCCTATGCTAGAAAAGCATGGGCTGATGACAAGGTAGTGTTCAGTATTAATACTGGACTTGATGGACTGATAGAATCTATACGTACATTTGAAGTTCATAACTACGACATTGTAGTATGGGCTGAAGAAGATTTGCCAGACATGGAATACCTAGATGGTATATGTGATGGCATAAATGAGTTGGCATCTGTAGTTGGTATGGACTTACACTTGATGGTGTTCCATCCTGACTATGATGCTACAGAGGCTGGTCTTGATTTCCTTGTCGATGATGAGGTTACGGACGACAGCCTATCTTATTGTATGGTCTTTGTTCAGAAACTTTCTAAACTAGATGATGCAGCTTTATATCTGGAAAAGTCTAATTACTATGAACACTTTCCGGAAGACGTATATGACGCTTTAGTGATTGACAGAAGGAGATTAAGAAATGGCAATGGGCAAAGCAAAGATGGCTAAGAAGAAGAAGATGCGTGGTGGTGGTATGGCTCGTAAAAAGATGATGGGCGGTGGCATGGCTAAGATGGCTAAGAAGAAAAAAATGATGCGCGGCGGTATGGCAAAGAAGAAGTAATGCCATATGTTGCAAATTCAAAAATACATGGACTTGGTGTTTTTGCGGATAGGGACTATACTCAAGGAGATACAATTGAGTTGTGTCCTTATCTGGTTGCGGATTACACTGACTTTGGAGATGATTGCATCCTCCATGACTATATGTTACACACTCCTTATATCAATGAGGAACAGTATTACATTCCACTTGGGTACGCTATGGTGTATAACCACAGCGCAAGTCCAAACGCTGAGTGGGACATTGAAGAACAAGATGACCGCTTTGTTAAATTTTATGCGCTTAAAAAAATAAAGCAGGGCGAAGAAATACTTCACGACTACGGTGAAGAGTATTGGGAAAGCAGAGTATCTAAACAGGAGTAGGAGATGGCACGTGTCTCTAAAAAAGCCCCCACTAAAAAAGTCAAAGCCCCACAAGCTAGGGCGAAAAAGAAACAGACTGGAACGGTTAAACTTGCGGCGGGTGGTGCGCCAAAGAGCAAAAGTAGAGTTAATGAAGCTGGCAACTATACTAAGCCCGGAATGAGAAAGCGACAGTTTCAGCGTATCAAAGCTGGTAGCAAAGGTGGTGGTCCCGGTCAGTGGTCAGCAAGAAAAGCCCAAATGCTGGCGTCTGCTTACAAAAAAGCTGGTGGTGGATATAAGTCGTGACCGCACATGTATTCCTGCTTCTCGTTTACTTGGGAACCGGGGATGCACGTAGACTAGAAAGTGGCGATATGTACTTTCGTGATATAAACGATTGTAACTACTTTGCCTCTCGTGTTACTAAGAGATATGGTAACTATCAATACAGATACCTAGTAGACCCAAAAGATAGAGTAACTGCGTACTGTGTACCCAGATATGTAAACCCAGAGGATGTAAAACTTTATTAATGCCACCCCGTAATCATAAACAGTGGACTAAGACTCCCAGCATAGAACACATCAGTTCGCTTATATACTCTGACCAAGACCTATATGAACAAGAGATAGAAAAGATATTCTCTAAAGTGTGGGTTCCAATGTGTCACATTAGCGAGATGCGTAACGAAGGTAACTACAGAACAGCACAGATTGCTGGTCAAAATGTGATTGCAGTAAATACCAAAGATGGCGTTAAAGCGTATCATAATTATGGTTTTAATTTTCCCTCTGGTACAGTAGCTGCACCAATTGTAACAGTTGAACCACAACTACACTGCGAAGTAAAGCATGGCGGCATGGTCTGGGTAACACTTGACCCTAATCCTACCCAGAGTGTAGAAGAATGGACAGGCGGTGCTTTTGATTGTATTGCTGGTGCTATTGATGCTGAAGAACTAGAAGTATTCCACTACCACAAGGCAGTGATTGATACAAACTACAAACTGTGGCACGACACAAACTCTGAGTTCTACCACGACTTTATGCACTACCACAATCGTGTAACCGGATTCAACGATGCATACTTTGCTCGTAAGAACATACCATTCAACAATGGACACGTAAACGTATCTAGCTTTACAGTGCAATATGAAGAGTATGAAGGCTTTGAAGACAGAGGCGAATTGTCATTCCCTAACCTGCCACCAAACCAGTGGTACATGGTTGACCTGTTCCCCGGCTTCAACTTCAATCTTAGAGGCAGTGCCTACCGTAGCGATAGCGTAACCCCACTAGGACCAAACAAAGTATTGATTGAGTTCCGTGGATATGGCTTGAAGAGTGACAGTCCAGAAGACCGTGCTACTCGCATCGAACACCACAACTCTATTTGGGGACCTTTCGGGCGTAACCTACACGAAGACTTAATTGGCGTAGCTGGTCAAGGGACTACAATGCGTACTGGCACAGAACCACGCAACATCTTGCACGGACGACACGAAGGTGGCACAATCCACGATGAGGTGGGTATGCGTCACTACTACGCGGAATGGTCTAAGTGGATGGGCGTATCTGCACAAAACCCTGTAGAGGAACTAGCGGAAGAAGCTGCATAGATGGACCCGATTAGCGCAATGGCTACCGCATCGGCTGCTTTCGGTGCTATCAAGAAGGGAATGCAGGTAGGCCGTGACATCGAGTCTATGGCTGGTGACTTGTCTCGCTGGATGGGTGCGCTAAGTGATATTGACCAAGCGCAGAAGGAAGCCAAGAACCCGCCTATCTTCAAGAAGCTATTTAGTGGCGCAAGTATTGAAGAAGAAGCTATTACTGCTTTTGCTAATAAAGAGAAGGCAGCAGCGCAGCGATACGAACTACAGCAGTGGATTAGCCTGACTATGGGTAGGTCTAAATGGGATGACCTAGTTCGTATGGAAGGCCAGATACGCAAGCAGAGACAAGAAACACTGTATAAGCAGAGAGAACGCAGACGTAAGTTTGTAGAGATTGTAGCATGGATTGTTATGGTTGGATTAGCCTCTGCACTGCTTTATGCATTTGTTATGTTCCTTGTGTCTAAGCAAGCTAGGGCAGACGAGATAAAGTGGACTACATGCAGACTTGTTGACTATGAAAGAATTAAAGTAAAAGAAAACCCATACACAGAATATATCTGTACATACAGGGGTGCAAATAACACTATAGAGTCCATGACAATTAACGAGTTCTGTCCTCGTGAATATCAGTGTGTGTATAACCCCCGTGAAAAAGATGAACCCACATTGAAAGAAACACTGAAGTCAATTAGGGAAAAACTAAAATGAAAAAACCACAGCAGAGTTTAAAAAACTGGACAAAGCAGAAGTGGAGAACAAAGAGTGGGAAACCATCCAGTGAAACTGGTGAACGGTATTTACCGACAGCCGCTATCAAAAGTTTGTCGTCCAAGGAATATGCGGCTACAACCAAGGCTAAAAGGGAAGGTACACGTAAGGGCAAACAATTTGTTAAGCAACCAAAAAGTGTTGCGAAAAAGACAGCACGATTCAGGAGAACGTAATGTTGAATCTATTAATAGGACCATTAGCTAATTTAGCAGGGAGTTGGATGGATGGCAAAGTTGAGCAAACAAAGGCAAAAGCAATTGCTAATGTTGCAAAAGCTAAAGCTGAAGCGACTATCATGGAAAAGAAAGCCACTGGCGAAATTGATTGGGACATTGAAATGGCTCGTTCTTCGTCATCAAGTTGGAAAGACGAATGGCTAGTAATTTTGTTCAGCATCCCATTAATACTAGCGTTTATACCCGGAATGGAAGGTATAGTACAGAATGGCTTTGACCAACTCAACAGAATGCCTGAATGGTATCAATATTCCTTGGGAGTTATCGTTGCCGCTTCTTTTGGAGTACGTAGCGCAACTAAATTCTTTGGAAAGAAATAATGTTTCATATGTGGCATATGCACAACAGGACTACGGAAGAACAAGCGAGGATTAATCGTGGCAGAACTGACAATGGAAAGATTTCTAAAGTGGAAGATACTACCACGCTTTATGATGCTGATGATGTCAATATCAGCGTGGAGAGTAGTGGAATGGTTCATGCTTCTTCCAGACCCGACAACACAACAGTCAGCACTGGTGAGTGTAGTCACGGGGGCAATGACAGGTGCATTTGCGGTATGGCTGGGACATGAAAAATGAAATATAACAAAGAAGATTTAGTTAAGAAACTAATTACACACGAAGGCTTACGCCTTCAGGTATATCAGGATACACTTGGAATTGATACTATTGGTATCGGACGTAACCTAGAAGACCGTGGCATTACTAAAGAAGAACTAGATTGGATGGACATACCTAATATGGCTATTGTTCATACTGAGGGTATTACTGAAGCGGATGCCATGCATTTAGCAGAGAATGACGTGCAGATAGTCGAAGAAGAACTGGTACGTGCGCACCCTTGCGTAGACAGGTTAGACGCTGTACGTCAGCTTATATTAGTGGACATGGCATTTAATATGGGTGTACCAAGGCTATGCAAGTTCAAAAAAATGTGGGCAGCTATCCACGAAAATAAATTTGATGAAGCAGCAAAAGAAATGCTTGACAGCAGGTGGGCAAATCAGGTAAAATCAAGGGCAACGAAATTAGCACACGCTATGCATACAGGTGAGATATAATGGCTAGACAGCTAACAGAAAAACAACAGAAGTTTCTTGCAGTTCTTTTTGATGAAGCGGGTGGGGACATGGTGACTGCTAAGAAGATGGCAGGTTATGCAGACACTAGCGGAACAGCAGAGATTGTTAAAGGATTAAAAGAAGAGATACTAGAAGCTACGCAGATGTACATGGCACGTAATGCGCCACGGGCTGCAATGGCTATGACAGGCGCACTGGTTGATCCAACGGAACTTGGCATTCGTGATAAGATGGTAGCCGCCAAAGAACTGCTTGACCGTGTAGGTCTAGTAAAAACTGAGAAGATGCAAGTAGAAGCATCAGGTGGAGTCATGCTTATGCCACCTAAAGCAACTGTAGAGGATGATGACTAATGACAAATTTAGACGAAAGAAAAACACAACTTCCACAAGATAAATCAGTGGAAAAAGCAACACAAAAAAAAGCAGATGCCTATAAAGAAAAACATGGAGAAACGGTATCTAAGGACGATTACAACTCTTATAAAAAAAGTTTTTCTTCAGACAGTATGTCAAAACCTCTGTCTTTTACAGACTATAAAGACATTGCTAGTTTTTACGGAAAAAGATTAGCCAACGATGCAGACTTGTCACTGGTGGCAAAAGCGGGAATTGAAACAGATAAATACCGTAAGTCAAAAACTGCAAGTGGTAAACAAGACTATCGTAAAGGTGGTATGGTTCTTTCAACAGTAGACAACCGTAGAAACAAATGACTAGAAGCATAGGCAAGTGGAAACTGCCACAGCCCACCGACATTAAAGAAGAAAACGTATGGGTGCAGATACCTCGCATTGCTAGGACTGTACCTTTTGGATACAAAGTAAACGAAGAAGACCCCGACCTTCTTGACCCTATACAGACTGAACTAGACTTGCTAGAGAAAGCAAGGAAGCATGTAAATCAATATTCCTACCGTGAAGTAGCGAACTGGTTGAGTGCAAATACCAACAGATACATTTCACATGTAGGATTAAGAAAACGGTTAGGTAATGAAAAACATCGTAAGAACCAAGCTAGAAGCCTCCGCAAGTGGGCAGAATATGCGGAAAAGGCAATCGCCAAAGCGAAAGCCCTTGAAGAAGAAAGAGTCGGCTCCAAAGCCAACGGTTGAAATACAAGATGTTTCATATGAAACAGAGGCAATAGAAGAACATGCCAATGTATTATTCAAACCAAATGCGGGTCCACAAACAGAGTTTCTAGCTGCTGCAGAACGAGAAGTGTTATATGGTGGAAGTGCAGGGGGTGGTAAAAGCTACGCCATGCTTGCAGACCCACTACGTTACATGGGGCATCCACAGTTTAGTGGACTGCTGCTTCGGCATACAACAGAGGAACTGCGTGAACTTATATTCAAGTCGCAGGAGTTGTACCCAAAAATCTGGCCGGGTATCAAGTGGTCAGAACGTAAGATGCAGTGGACTGCACCATCTGGCGCAAGATTGTGGATGTCATATCTAGATAGGGATGATGATGTCTTGCGCTATCAGGGTCTGGCGTTTAGCTGGATAGGGTTTGACGAACTAACCCAATGGGCTACCCCATATGCATGGAACTACATGCGTTCACGTCTAAGGTCCACTGCAACAGATTTGCCCATCTTTATGAGGGCTACGACTAACCCCGGTGGACGGGGACATCAGTGGGTCAAGAAAATGTTCATCGACCCTGCACCATATAATAGGTCTTTCGATGCGACAGATTCTGAAACAGGAGAGGTCTTGCGGTATCCCGCAGGACACGCAAAGGCTGGTAAATCTCTTTTCAAAAGGAGGTTTATCCCAGCAAGACTATCTGACAATCCTTATTTGGCAGAGTCGGGTGACTACGAAGCAATGCTTCTGTCCATGCCAGAACAACAACGGCGTCAATTACTAGAGGGTGATTGGGATATTAAAGAAGGTGCAGCCTTTACGGAGTTTGACCGTAATGTGCATGTGGTTGATCCTTTCCCCATTCCTAATAATTGGGTTAAGTTTCGGGCTTGTGATTATGGGTATGGTTCATACAGTGGCGTTGTTTGGTTTGCTGTTAATCCTGCTGAACAGCTTATTGTATATAGGGAGCATTACGTTTCTAAAGTTCTGGCGACAGATTTGGCAGATCAAATACTTGAGTTGGAAGCTGGGGATGGTAACATTAAGTATGGTGTTCTTGATAGTTCTCTTTGGCATAAGCGTGGTGATACTGGCCCTAGCCTTGCAGAGCAAATGATTATGAAGGGATGCAGATGGCGTCCATCTGATAGAAGTAGAGGAAGCCGAGTGGCTGGCAAAAATGAAATACACAGACGGCTACAGATAGATGAGTATACGGAGGAACCAAGACTTGTGTTCTTTAATAATTGTACAAACATTATATCTCAGATACCAGCACTTCCTCTTGATAAAAAGAATCCAGAGGATATTGATACACACTCTGAAGACCATCTTTATGACGCCCTCCGGTACGGCATTATGTCCAGACCAAGGTTTAGTATTTTTGACTACGACCCGCAAGGTAGGCCGGGTACGGGTATGCGAGTAGCAGATTCAACATTTGGATATTAAGGAACTTAAAATGGCTGAAGAAGAAATTTTAATGGAAGATGATTCAATTGCGCTAGACGATACAGATGATAGTGCAACTGAAGATGCTAACGTGTCTTCTATCATTGGCTTTATTGAAGGTAGATACCATAAAGCAGAAGACTATAGGTATCAAGATGAAGAACGCTGGCTTAGAGCATATCGGAATTATCGTGGTTTGTACTCACCAGATGTTCAGTTCACTGAAACGGAGAAGTCCCGTGTATTTATTAAAATCACCAAAACAAAAACATTGGCAGCATATGGACAAATTACCGATGTACTCTTTGCCAACAATCGCTTTCCGCTTTCTATTGAACCTACGGAACTTCCTGAAGGTGTAGTAGATAGTGTACACTTTGACCCACAAGCTCCAGAACAATCTGTAGGAATTGATGACCTTCAGAACCCGTATGGTTTTGCAGGTGATGGCTTGGGTTTACCTGCTGGTTCAACAGAAAAAACTTTGATGGATAAACTAGGCCCACTTCAAGAAAAGCTAGACCCTGTAAAAGACAAACTAAAAGAAGGACCGGGCGCAACACCAACTTCCATAACATTTAGCCCAGCAATGATTGCTGCTAAAAAAATGCAGAAGAAGATACATGACCAGCTTGAGGAGTCAAGTGCAACTAAGTATCTTCGTAGTACGGCATTTGAGATGTCACTATTCGGCACAGGAGTTATGAAAGGTCCATTTGCTGTTGACAAAGAGTATCCTAATTGGGATGACAATGGTGAGTATGATCCTGTATTTAAAACCGTACCACAAATATCTCACGTTTCTGTTTGGAACTTTTATCCTGATCCTGATGCCAACAACATGGATGAGGCACAGTACGTAATTGAACGACATAAAATGTCTCGTACACAACTGCGTTCCTTAAAACGCCGCCCATACTTCCGGTCATCTGTCATTGATGATGCTATTTCTTTTGGTGAAAGCTATACCAAAAAGTATTGGGAAGATGACTTGTCAGACTATGCACCAGAGCATGGCATTGATCGTTTTGAGGTTCTTGAATATTGGGGTATGATGGATGTCGCTATGCTTCTTGAACAAGAAGTAGATATACCTAAAGAACTAGAAGACTTTGATGAATTACAAGCTAATGCATGGATTTGTAATGGCAAGCTAATTCGTCTTGTGCTTAATCCGTTCAAGCCATCAAAAATTCCGTACATGGCTGCTCCATACGAACTGAACCCATACTCCTTCTTTGGTGTAGGTATAGCAGAAAATATGGATGATACACAGACATTGATGAATGGCTTTATGCGTATGGCGGTTGACAATGCTGTATTATCTGGTAACTTGCTGGTTGAAGTAGATGAAACTAATCTAGTGCCGGGGCAAGACCTTACACTATATCCGGGTAAGGTATTCCGTAGACAAGGTGGCGCACCGGGTCAGGCTATCTTTGGTACAAAGTATCCAAATGTATCACAAGAAAACATGATGATGTTTGATAAAGCAAGGGTGCTGGCAGATGAGAGTACAGGCTTTCCATCTTTTGCACACGGTCAGACAGGTGTATCTGGTGTAGGACGTACAGCATCAGGCATCTCTATGCTCATGGGTGCGGCACAAGGTTCTATCAAGAGTGTTATTAAGAATGTAGATGATTATTTACTTCGTCCCCTTGGTGAGGGTTTATTTAGATTCAACATGCAGTTTGACTTTGATGCAGAACTAAAAGGCGATTTAGAAGTTAAAGCACGTGGAACTGAAAGCCTGATGGCAAATGAAATACGGAGTCAACGTTTAATGCAGTTCTTGCAGATTGCAAGTAATCCTGCACTTGCGCCATTTGCTAAATTCCAATATGTAATCACAGAGATTGCAAAGTCTATGGACCTTGACCCCGATAAGGTTGTGAACAATATGAATGAAGCTGCACTGCAAGCAGAGATTATGAAAGGGTTCCAAGCCCCATTACCTGAAGGCCAAGGTGCGCCAGCAGGTGCTGATGTAATGGACCCAACTGGTGCAGGTGGTGGTAATATAGGGACAGGACAAGTACCTGTACCGGGCGAACAAGGATTTAGTGGAAATGGTGGACAAGGAACTGTACAGCAAGCTGAAGCCGTTGGTGGGCAACAACCGCCAATGGACGCACTTCAATAATTATTTAGATGCATTAATTGATACACATAGAAAAACATTAGAGCAATCTAATAATATTACAGACATTTCACGTGCGCAGGGTTCTATAACTGCGTTGCGTAAAGTGCAACGTCTTAGAGATGAAGTGAGTGAACTAGATGGATAATGATAAGTTTTTAGATGCATATCTAAATACGCTTGCTACTAGCGAAGGTGCTGAAGGTGGCGATACAGTAACTGGTATGGCAACCAGAGAATATGGTGTTAAAGATTTATTAGGTGTTAAAGAGGAAGATTACGAGGGTGATCCCAAAGGTCTTGCAAAAGCTGTTGCACAAAAAAATATAGATGAGTTAAAAAGGATGGGAGTTGATTGGGATAATCTTCCTTTACCTATGAAATTTAATTCACTAGACATTCAATTTAATATGGGTAGCTTAAACCATAAAGCTCCAAAATATTTTAAGGCTCTTACATCAGGAAATTATGAAACAGCTATAAAACAATCGTTAGATGCAATTGGTGCGTATGATCCAAAAAGAAAAGGGGAACGCCCAACAAAAGGTATTGCATTACGCCGTGCAATGTTTTATAATATGGCAGCTAAAGATTTAAACATTCCTACTATCACAAGTATAAATGCCATAAACCAAAACAATAAACAACAGTCTGCAAAAGTAACATACACTCTGTCAGATGGTCCGGCAATACCCATATCATATGTTTCACAGTCATTGCATAGTACAACAAAACCCGGAACTATTACAGTAGCGGGTATGACGATAGAACCTGTAGCAACACTTGAAGATAATGTTAAACCAGCCACCCAGCTAAAACCAACAACAAAACCTGCACCTGATGCACAAGACAGTGATGTAGTAGAGGCTGGCACTACAGATATGCTTGAGACAGTGGAACAGGAAGAGTTTCAAAGAAATGTTGAAGCGGCTGATAGGGACGAACAGAAACAACAGATGGAAAGTCTTCTTGTAGATAGACCTTCTATTCAGACTATGGACATAGCACCTGAAACAACAGATGCCATTCCTGTAATTGATTTACCTGCTGACAAACCAGAGCAACCAAGTTTGTTTGAAAAATTTGTGGATATGTTTTCTTCCGAAGAAGATGACGCAGATACAATTAAAAACCGCGAAGCTAATAAACAAGACTTGTTAAAAGGATTAGAAAATTTAGAAACAGAAACAATTATACCACCAGTAAGAATGAACAAGGGTGGTATAGCGGATGGAGAAATTGATTATAGTGTTGTAGATGATGAGTATGAACTACCCACACCTTCTGATAAAGCACAGGAACAAATGCGGTCTATGGGACTTGATGCTCCGTCCATACTTTCACCTCGCACAGAAACACGCACTGCAGAAGAAATAGCCGCAGATAGAAAATCACTAGCAGAAATGACACCAGTTATTGGCGATGCAATGCTTGCTAAAGAAGTGGCAGATTATATTGAAGAGGGTTCTTACGGCAGTGCAGCTATAGGAACTGCTGCTTTGGGTGTAGGTATACTACCCGGCGCAGGTGATGCTTTAGCAAAACCTATTCGTGTGTTTGCAAAAAAGTTTCGTAAAGCTGACGAGCAGGATGCTACAAAGTTTTTAGATGATCCAGACTCTTTACAAGAGTGGCGAGATGATCCTGTTAACAAAGTAGATAAGACTGAGGAAAAAAGACGTGAAACAAGAAAGTTTTCAGAGCAAGCGCAGAAACTAGAATCTGGGGAAATGTCTGGACCAGAATTTCGTAGATACATACGTGAAAATCAACCAGCTACTAAATTCACTTTACAAGATTTACAAACGATGGTTCCTACATTGAAGAATACTGTTGGGGCATTAGGTAAAAGTAAAGCATCAAAAGGTATTGTAGGTCTTAATAAAAAAATTAAAAAAGGAACTATATTAGATACTCGTTTAGATATTCCTGCGTATAACAAATTTAATACTTGGGTAGCATCTATAACACTTCCCGATAAGGGTGGAAATGTCTATGCGCGTACTGCTGTTTTAAAAAATGTAGATTTTTCTATAAGCACATCAACAGAAAAAGTCCGTAAAATTGCAAAGGATGAAACTAAAAAATTTCCTATGGCAACTATGAAAGGTGAATGGCAAGACCTTTCTGATGAAGCGGCATTTGATCTAGCACAGAAATATTTAGCTGATCCTAAAAGCGGATACGTTCAGGTAGGATTTAATCCTGAAAGACATAGTTTCTTTTATGATAAAGATACTATGATGCCAATTTTTGAGGCAGAAGAAGTTATTCAGATTGGTGCATTAGTTTTGGCTAAACCAAAGTTACCTAAGACTGCAACAGAACGTGCAACACGTATCAGCAAACTTAGAGAACTAAAAATTGAAAATCCAGATAGGGTCGGTAGACCCGCAACTTTTAATGAGGGCGGCACAGTTATGGAAAAACAAATGAGCATGTTTGAAGATGGGGGTTTGATGGACGAAGGCGGTACAATAGACCCTGTGTCTGGCAATGATGTACCACCCGGCTCTACGCAAGAAGAAGTACGGGATGACATTCCTGCACAACTTAGTGAGGGCGAGTTTGTATTCCCAGCAGATGTAGTAAGGTTTATCGGTCTAGAAAAACTTATGAACTTGCGACAGGAAGCAAAAGCAGGTCTTGCTCGTATGGATGCAATGGGTCAGATGGGTAACAGCGAAGAGGCTACCATGCCTGATAATTTGCCATTTGATATTAATGACCTTGACATGGAAGATGAATTAGAGTATAATGTAGGTGGTTTTGTACCTAACCAGTTTGGTATAATGGAACAGCCTTCACAATTTGCTCAATACACACCGCCGTCATATCAAGCACCTATCATTCCTGTAGGCCAACCAATGTTACAACAACGACAACCCTTACAAACTGGCTTTACTCCTCCAACTACACCAGTTACGACAGCAGGGTCAACGCCTACATTTGAAGACCTTTTGCCTACAACAACTGGCAGATATGATGAGTTAAAAGAATATATTAACAACGACACAGGACAGAAGATGACTATTCCGTTTGTAGATGGTAAGCCTGTCTATCCTATCCCACAAGGTTTTGTACCAATTCCTACAGACGTTGTTGAGGCTATTGAACCAGAGGAAACTACCGTGCCTACAGCAAAAACACCAACAGGTGATGGAGAGAACAATGACCTTAATCCGAGCTTTGCTACTTCAGATGATACAGGTATTCGTTACAATGCAGCAGAATTGACAAACCCATTACGTACAGCTATAAGCGAATATTCTATGGGGCCATTAACTGACGGAATACCCGGAATGTTTAGCATATTTGGAGAATCTAAAGTTAAATCAGGAGCCGCACAAGCCGCCGCTGTTGGTGGAGTTTTAGATGCGTTCAGAGGTGGTACAGCTACATTCTCATCCCCAGAAAAAATGGGACAACTATCTGGGGTATATGAGGACAAAGACCCGTTACATACTATGTCACCCCAAAAGCAAAACGTTATAGCAGCAAGTATTAATAGAGTAATGGAGTCCCCCGAAATAAAAGATGTTTTTGTGGATGAAAAAGGAAATAAACGTACTGAAGCGTATGCTAGTAAAGCAGTAGAGGCTTTAGCAAATACGTATGGAGTATCATTAACTTCCGCAGGTCAGAAAAAATCTTTCAATACTTTAATGAGAGAGGTAACAAAAGCTAAAGAGTTAGCTAATCAAAAAGCAATTGCAGAGAAAAATGAAAAAGCCTTCGCCCAAGCACAAGCTGCGGCACAAGAGTCTTTCCAAGCAGCAGTTGATAGGGGTGAAAGCTATGGTGGTCCGGGTACAGAAACTATGGAAACAGCTATTGAAAAAGGCCGTGATCCTACAGGAACAGCAGGAGCCTTTACTGGTGAACCCACAGGAATGGACGATGAGTATTATTAAGAAAAGCAAAGCGGGTTAGCTTTTAAAAAATTAACCGCAATCAGTTGGCCTACCCATCCCCCACCCGACAGGTGTGGCTACGTTGGCCCCAACAAGGAGTAAATAAAATGGCAGAAGCCGAAATTATGACTGAAGAAATGCAGTCACCTAAGAAAGTTGCATTTGCAAATCGTAAATATACTAACGAAGAAAAACGCAAGATTGATGAGGAAGAACTTGAACAGCTTATGAAAGAACAAAAAGGGGAAGTAGGAGATACGGAACCTGAAGATAAGGAACCAGATAGCGCAGAAGAAAAAACATTTAAGAAGCGTTACTCTGATCTTCGTAGGCATCAACAAAAACAAGCAGTGGAATTTAAAGAGGAGATAGATAAATTAAAGTCTCAGCTAAGTTCCGCAACAAAAAAAGAAATGAGGCTACCTAAGTCAGAAGAAGATTTAGAAAGTTGGGCTAAGAATTACCCTGACGTTGCTGCCATTGTAGAAACAATTGCCATTAAAAAAGCGAAAGAACAAGCAGATAGCTTGGAAGAACGCATGAAGGTAATTGATGAAATGCAATATGATGCTAAGAAAGAAAAAGCAGAAGCGGAACTTATGCGTCTGCATCCAGACTTTGATGACATTCGTGACAGTGATGATTTTCACGAGTGGGCAGAAGAACAACCTAAGTGGGTACAGGATGCGCTGTATGAGAATGATAATGACGCAAAATCAGCAGCAAGAGCAATTGACCTCTATAAAGGAGATAGAGGAATTAGCAAACCGTCTAAGGGTAAGAACGATAAAAGTGCAGCAGAAGCAGTTGCGCCAAAAAATAAAAGAAGTAAGCCACAAGGCAATGAGACTTCTACATACCTGAAAGAATCAGAGGTACAGAGTATGTCTCCTCAACAATACGAAAAACATGCTGACGAAATCATGGAAGCTATCCGTAGTGGAAAGTTTATTTATGATGTGTCAGGATCGGCACGATGAGTATCATATTCAAACCTGAAAAAGATATTCATCTTCTTGCTCCGTTTGGTCCCACTATGGGATACTATCGTATGCCTGAAGAGTTAGTAGATAGCTTAAATAGTAAAATGTCTAATAGGCTAGAGGACTACTCTGAAAATTTAGTAGGTAAAGTGTCTGAAGAATTAGCTTTTAATGATGACACTATTAAAATTGCCCAAGAGGGTTTAGGTAGATTTATAGGTATGTACCAAGCCTATACAGATGACCGAAACACTATGGGCAGTAAGAAGATGGATAATGAAAAGTACGACTATGGACTACAAGTAGTGTCCGGTTGGTTTGTTCGTCAATTTGAAAACGAATATAATCCTCTACACATACATACTGGCTCTCGCTTGTCATGTGTAGGATATTTGAAATTGCCAGATGGAATAGAAGAAGAGTGGGAAGAAGATTATAAAGATCATCATCCTGCCAATGGACATATACAGTTTGCTAGTGGTACTCCTTCAGGATATACATGCACAAACTTTGTAGTTAAGCCACAGGTAGGAGACTTTTACGTATTCCCTTCTCAACTATTTCATTGTGTATATCCTTTCTATACGAAGGGTGAAAGAAGGTCTTTCAGTATGAATATGAATTTTATTGAGATACCTAAAGAAAAAAGTGTTGACATATAGATATTTTTTAGTATAACTATATGTAACAAAGGTGTAAGTGTGGTTCGCTATCAGCTTACACCAATTCAGCAAACAACAAAGTCTTACGGATTACCTGATAAGCAAGGCCCGTTGAATAGTAGGGCGGCCACCTTACTAAGATACGCACCCATGTAGGTCAGCCTCTGAATAGTCTAGTTAGTTTGCATCTGTGAAAATGCTAATAGGAGAATTTAAAATGGCATTTACTACCGCATCGGGATATGGTAATCTTCCTAACGGTAACTTCTCTCCAATCATTTACAGCAAACAGGTGCAACTTGCTTTCCGCAAGAGTGCTGTTGCTGAAGCAATCACCAACAATGACTACTTTGGTGAGATTGCTCAGATGGGAGATTCCGTTAAGATTATTAAGGAACCCGAAATCACTGTCAAGGCTTACGCCCGTGGTACTACTATCACTCCGCAAGACCTTGATGACGAAGACTTCAGCCTAACAATTGACAAAGCTAACTACTTTGCATTTAAGGTTGATGACATTGAAGAGGCACACTCACACGTTAACTTCCAATCACTGGCAAGTGATCGTGCTGCGTATCGCCTCGCTGACCAGTTTGACCAAGATGTTCTTGGTTACATGGCTGGATTCAAACAGTCTGCACTTCACGGTGCTGCTGACACAGCTAACACTACTGTAAACGGCTCAAAAGCTATTTCAACTGCAGGTACTAACGAACTGCTAACTGAAATGCAGGTTGACGCTAATGACTTTGGTGGTTCTGCTAATAATGGTATTGGCATTCAGCCACGCCTACCGGGTGCTTCTTCAGTACCGGGTTCAGGTAACGCTAATCCAACCATGATTATTGCTCGTATGGCTCGCAAGCTAGACCAGCAAAATGTTGATACACAGGGCCGCTGGCTTGTTGTAGACCCAGTATTCATGGAAGTGCTGAAGGATGAAGACTCAAAACTTCTGAACTCTGACTTCGGTGAAAGCGGTGGTCTTCGCAATGGTCTTGTGATTAATAATCTGCACGGCTTCCAAGTGTATGTTTCCAACAACCTTCCTTCAATTGGAACAGGTTCTGCTACCACAGGTGGTACGAATAGTTCTAACTTTGGTGTAATTGTTGGTGGACATTCATCTGCTGTTGCTACTGCAGAGCAAATCAACAAGACTGAGACATACCGTGATCCAGACAGCTTTGCTGACATTGTTCGTGGTATGCATTTGTACGGCCGCAAGATTCTTCGTCCTGAAGCTCTTGTAAACGCCCGTTTCTGCTTGGTTTAAGGGAGATTGAATTATGGCTCTAGGTGATAATACTACTTCCGTAGCACGAGGCAATGACGCACGTGGACGTAAACCATACCTGCTTTCTGCAGAGTTGAACTTTGCAACGGCGGCAAGCGATAAGGGTACAGCCCTCGCTGCTAACGATGTGATTCCGGGTTTGACTATTCCGGCTAATACTCTCATCATGTGTGCTGGCTTTGAAGTAACATCTGCTCATACAGGTACTTCAACTGACACAGATTTTGACTTTGGTATTACCGGAGGTGATCTGGACAACTTTGTTGACGGGTTTGATTTTGATGGTGCATCAGCAGGTGACTACGCTTTTAAGGCAGGACAAACTCCTGTTCTTATTGGTGGCACTTCTGATACCATTGATGTTGAAATTCAAGCAATGACAGGTACAACAACAGGCGGTAAAATCCGCATGTTTGCTGTCTGTTTGGATGTTGACGATCCGGGCGACATGACTGCTCAAGAAGTGGACCGCGATCAACTCGCGTAAATACAATGTGACGGGGCAGGGAAACTTGCCCCCTCACTTCTGTTTAAGGGAATATAATGGCTGAAACATTTCTCACATTAACAAATAAAGTGTTGGCTAAACTAAATGAAGTTGAGTTAACTTCTGCTAACTTTGCATCATCTCGTGGCATTCAAACGCAAGCTAAAAACGCTGTTAATGAAGCTATTAGATATATTAACCAGCGTGAGTTTAACTACCCATTTAATCACGCTACAAATACAGAAACAGTAGTTCCGGGTAGTGTCCGGTACAGTATTCCTGCTACTGCTAAAACAATTGATTATAATACATTTAGAATAGTTAAAGATACAGACCTTGCTATTGTTGGTGGTAGACTGCGTAAGTTAGATTACAATGAATACCTTAATGCTTACATCACGCAAGAAGATGAAATTACTACGACAACGCTTAGTCAATCTCATACAGATTCAGTTACAACACTTACTGTTACAAGTACCACAGGCTTTGATGCAACAGGTAAAGTATATGTAGGTAGTGAAGTTATTACGTACACGGGTATCGGTTCCTCCACAACAATAACAGGATGTACTCGTGGTGCAGAGGGAACTACAGCAACAACACACGCAAGTGGCGTACAAGTTGCACAATTTGAAGGGGGTTCTGCACCTACCTATGTGGTTAGAACCTTAGATAATAACTATCTTTTATATCCCTTTCCTGAAAAAGAGTATACATTAAAATATGATTACTTTACTTTTCCTACAGACTTAGCTGCGCACGACAGCACAACATCAGTCCCAGATAGATTTTCCCCTGTTATTGTAGATGGTGCAACAGCATATGTGTATCAATATAGAGGTGAGGCACAACAATACGGCATTAACTTTGCTAGATTTGAGCAAGGAATTAAAAACATGCAAACCCTTCTTGTTAATAAATTTGAGTATGTCCGTTCTACGTATATACCATACACAGGTAACTCTAGGGGTTCTAGTAACGTAAGGGCTGAATAATGGCTGAGACAGGAACTTTGCCCTTTGTTTGTGAAGGTGGATTAGTAGCTAATCGTTCTACTTTTATTATGCAACCGGGACAGGCATTACAGTTAGAAAACTTTGAGCCGGATATTGAAGGTGGCTATAAACGCATACTTGGGTTTCAAAAGCATATTCGTCAAGTAGTGCCATATACTTCTTCTAGTAGTGAACAAGTTCTGATGGTTACTAACTTTGATAACAAAGTAGTAGCAGCTCGTGGTACAAAAATTTGGTCTAGTGCATCTACTATATTAGGTACAGATAGTACTAGCGCAATTGCTGCCGATACTAGCATGACAGGTTCAGGCACTATTACTGTAGAATCTACTACAGGTTTTAGTTCTAGTGGAACGTTGCAAATAAATGATGAACAGTTTACCTATACTGGTGTAACTGCCACAACATTTACGGGTGTTACACGGGCGGCTAATAGCACTACAGCTGCAGCACATACACAAAGTGGTAATACAAGTCTTACACCTGTATCAGAGTCGTGGACATCAAGAGACACAGGCCGTACAAGTGCTACCAAATATTCTTTTGAACGCTTCAACTTTGATGGCAATGATAAACTTATTATAGTAGATGGGGCTAATGATCCCACAGTATTCAATACCTCTTTGGCAGCAACCGATGTTACAGAGTCTTCTGTAGAGGGTGCAAGTCTAGTAGTAGCATATAGAGAACACATGTTCTACGCTGGTATGTCAAGCACTCCACAAGAAGTAGTATTTAGTCAGCCTTTTGACGAAGATGCATTTAACAGTGGCAGTGGCGCAGGTAGTATTAAAGTTGATGATACAATTGTTGGCCTTAAAGTTTTCCGTGAAAGTCTATTTATTTTTTGTGAAAACAGAATATTTAAAGTAACGGGTAGTTCTTCTAGTGATTTTACTGTAGCCCCTGTTACACGCGACATTGGATGCATCAATGGTAATACTATACAAGAATTTGCGGGTGATCTAATTTTTCTTGGTCCAGATGGATTGCGTACGGTAGCAGGTACAGCCAAAATTGGTGATGTGGAACTGGGTACTATAAGTGCTAATGTTCAATCTATCTTTGATGATAATATAGATAATTCTTCTAATTTTGAGTCTCTAGTTATACCAAATAAAACACAATACCGATTATTCTTTTCTAAAGAAGACAGCGCAGAAAATAGAACAGAAGGTATTATTTGTGTACTTAAATCACAAAGTAGTGGTCAATCAGGATATGAGTTTTCAACTACCAAAGGTATAAAACCATCTAGTACAGACACATTTGTTACTACAGGAGATGTTCTTGTATTACACGGCGGATTTGATGGTTTTATTTATCGGCAAGAACAAGGCACTACTTTTAACGGTGAAGCAATTAATGGGCGATATAGAAGTCCAGACTTGACTATGAATGATCCGGGCATTCGCAAACATATGCAAAGAGTTATTGTAAACTATAAACCGGAGTCAACAATTGATGCTGACTTATTTGTACGTTATGACTATGAGTCATCAGATTCAGCTAGACCAGCTGCCTATGCATTAGACTCTACAAATATTGCAGGTATTTATGGAACATCAACTTATGGGACACCAACATACGGTGGCCCATCACAACCTTTAGTAAGACAGCCAGTAGAAGGTTCAGGATTTGCTGTAGCTTTACGTGTCAATGATGGTGGCACTACTGCCGCATACTCACTTAAAGGTTTTCAATTAGAGTATCAGTTAGGAGAAAGACGCTAAATGGGTGCTACATATACAAGACAGTCATCCTATACTGACGGTGACGTAATTCAAGCCGCAGATACTAACAACGAATTTGACCAGTTGTTAGCTGCATTTCAAGCCAGTACAGGACACACACATGATGGCACTGCCAATGAAGGTGGTGCTATTACTAAGCTATTAGGGCAGACGCTTACCTTTGGTGATGGTACTTCAGGGACAGATTTAACTATTACTTTTGATGGTGAATCAAATGATGGTGTACTCAAGTGGATGGAAGATGAAGACTACTTTGAGTTTTCAGATGATATACTTATAGCTAGTACAGAAAAACTACAGTTTCGTGATACAGCTATATACATTCACTCAAGTGCAGACGGTCAGCTTGACCTTATAGCCGATACAGAAATACAGATCGCTGCTACTACTATTGACATGAATGGTAATGTAGATATTTCAGGTACACTGACAATAGGTGGTGCTGATATTTCTGAGGCTGAACTAGAAATACTAGATGGCGCAACAATTACCACGACAGAATTAAATATCCTAGATGGAGACACAACTGCTAGTTCTACAACTGTAGCTGATGCAGACCGTGTTGTATTCAACGATGCTGGAACTATGAAACAGGTGGCGGTCACAGACTTAGCTGCCTATTTTGATGACGAAATTACGGCAATGCCAAATCTCGTAACTACCGCCGCTACAACAGTTGGCGCACTTAATTCAGGTTCTATTACATCTGGGTTTGGTACTATTGATACTGGCTCATCTACGATTACGACTACAGGTTTAATCTCCGGTGGCTCTCTTGATATTGACGATGTTATTATCAACGGCACAACAATTGGTCACACAGACGATACAGACTTGATGACTGTCGCTAGTGGATTACTGACCGTAGCTGGTGAAGTTTCTATGACTACACTAGACATAGGTGGTACAAACGTTACAGCTACAGCCGCTGAACTTAACTATAGTGATACGGGTGCTTCTGTAGGAACGGTGGTTGCTAGTAAAGTAGTTACAGCAGATGCCAACAAAGATGTAGCCAGCTTCCGTAACATCACCTTAACAGGTGAGTTGGACGCGGGTTCGCTTGACGTATCAGGTGACGCAGACATTGACGGAACCCTAGAAGCAGACGCGATTACAGTAGGTGGTACAGCACTCAATACAGTAATTGCAGGAGTAACAGTTACTAACGCAACTAACTCTGCTCACGTCTTAGTAACCGATAATGAAAGCACTGACGAAGAAAACCTTATTGCTTTTGTGGAGGATGCAACTTCTAGCACAGGTAATGTCGGACTAGAGATGGATGGTAATTTCAGTTATAATCCAAGTACAGGAACAGTTAGTGCTACAGTATTCAAGGGTAATATAGATGCAGTAGACGGAGACTTTGATGGTACTTTAGAGGCAGATGCTATTACTGTTGGCGGTACGGCATTAGCCACAGTTATTGCAGGAACAACAGTTACAGATGCAACAAATTCTGCCCACGTTCTAGTCACTGATAATGAAAGTACAAATGAAGAAAATCTTATTACTTTTGTAGAAGGGGCTACGTCAAGCACAGGAAATGTTGGCTTGGAGATGGATGGTAACTTGGCATACAACCCAAGTACGGGAACAGTAACAGCAACAATATTTAAAGGTAACATAGATGCAGTAGATGGAGACTTTGATGGCACTCTTGAAGCTGACGCTATTACAGTAGATGGCACTGCACTAGATGCATTTATTGGTAACACTCTTACTGCGTTTCCTACAGATACAGATGCTGCTTCTAGTGACCTAATAGCTGTATATGATGTGACTGCAAGCAGATGGGAAAAGCAAACTATAGCCAATGCTTCACTAGCAGGACCAACGGGTCCTACTGGTCCTACTGGTCCTACTGGACCTGCTGGTTCTACTGGCCCTGCGGGTTCTACTGGCCCTGCTGGACCTACGGGACCTACGGGACCTGCTGGTGACGATGGTAGTGATGGTAGTGATGGCGGTACAGGCCCAACGGGACCAACAGGAAGTGCCGGACCTGCCGGACCAGCCGGACCAGCCGGGCCTACGGGACCAACTGGACCTACAGGTGGAACAGGACCTACGGGACCAACTGGTCCTGAAGGCCCAAATCCAAGCTCAGTAAGTGCTGTTGGTTCAACTGTTTTGGGATGGATTAATAATACTACTACTTCCGCAGGAACTAATAGAGCAGGGTCATCTCTTTACTATACTAATGTGGATGGTGGTTATCAACAGCATATAAACACTGGCACTTGGCGATGTCACGGCATGTCTCAATCAGGTGGTAAATCAGATGAAATTACATGCTGGCAGAGGGTAAGCTAATGAATATTACATATACAAATGCAAGAAATCCAAAGTGGGGAAACCCTGCTAAAAATTTCATTGATATTGAAGTCAACTTTAGTCACATAGATGAGGAATATGTTCCTTTTTCAGCTAACCCATTGGATAGCATGTCATATGGCGTAGAGATTTATAATAAAGCAGTGGCTGGTGAGTTTGGTACTATTGGTGATTATACACCACCAGCAAATATTACTGGTTCAGATGCAATGGCACAACTTAGAAAAGAACGTGACGCATTACTCGTAGATTCTGATTGGATGGTATTACCTGACCGCACATCAACTTCTGAGCAATTAGCATATAGAAAAGCATTACGTGATTTACCTGCGGATTATCCAAATTGTTACTTGACTTGGGACGCAGAAAATGGTAAGTATATCTGGGCAGGAGTTACTTGGCCTACCCTATAGGTATTTACCAAAGGTAATGTAAAATGAGAAATACATGGCAGATGTGGAGTGCCGGAATCTCCAATGAAAATATTAAAGAAATAGAAAATCAAGCGGAATCTGTAAGTCAACAAAAAGCCAGTGTTTTTGCTGGGTCACAGAATATACCAGATATTCGCCGTTCTAACATTAAATGGCTAACAGGCAATAACTTTGTTTTAGATACACTTTGGTACTATGTACAACAAGCTAATAGAAATGCTTTTAATGTAGATGTCTGTAAAGTAGCTGATGTGCAATATACAGAGTATCATGCTTCCGAAAAAGGTCACTACGGATTACATCATGATATAAACTGGGAATCAGACAAAGCATTTGATAGAAAGTTATCAGTAACGGTACAGCTTTCTAGTCCAGATGAATACGAGGGTGGTGACTTTTCTTTCTCTGAAGTAGAAAATCCGTCAACCCAATCAAAGGCTAAAGGAACTATATTAATATTTCCTAGCTATCTTTTACATAAAGTCACACCAGTTACTAAGGGAGTAAGAAAATCTTTAGTTGCATGGTTTGAAGGTCCTAGATGGAGATAACTTTAGGTTAAATGAAAATGACAATGGAACCCGCAATGAAAACACAGATGGAACTTGAGGCACACGAAAAAGAGTGCGCGGTGCGTTATGAAATGGTACATGGTAAGTTAGAAAGTCTTGACAAACGTATGTGGCGTTTGGAAGCAATGTTAATGGGTAGTACACTAATGGTAATGACTACGGTAGTTATAGTATTTATGGGAATTATTTAATATGGCAGTCTTTAAAGCATTTAAACCGGAAGCAATGAATAAGATTGCACAGTCAATGGGCTACTCTGGTAACATGGGACAGTTTCAAGACTTTATTGAACAAGACCCAGCACGTAAGGCACGTATGGATGGCTTTGTAAAAGCTGCACAGACTATGGCTAAAGGTGGTATGGTACGTAAGATGGCTAACGGAGGTGCTATTGGCACTGGTGGGTTAGCTGCAAATGGTGGTTTTCAACAAAACTATCAATCTGCTCCTATGTACGACCAGTTTAAGCAATCTGACTATTACAAAGATATGCCGTCTATAGGTGCTACGGTTACAGGCGGTGCAACAATTGATGATAAAACATATAATTTTCCAATGGCAATGGAAGCAGATGCCTATAAAGATTATATGAGAAGTTTAGGTGGCTATCAAGTTGGTGCAAGACCCCAAGCACCCGGCGGTGAAACACCTATCGGTGGTGGTATGTTTCCGGGTATGGAAGCATCTGTTCCACCTATGTACGGGCCAGAAGGAACATACTCTCTTACTGGTAGACCTGCACCCGGCGGTGGTACGTTTCAAGCACCCCTGCAAGCACAACCCGTTGCATCATCTGCGGCGGTACTACGGCTACCTACTGATACAGATGAATCGTATGCGGCAAAGGTGCGACAAAACGAGGAATTTGAACGCAGGTTCCAGAACAGCCAGATGAAAGGCACTACGTCACAACAGCCATCTTCCTCACCACAACAAATACAACTCCCACAACAATCTGTACCTACATATACAACGCCTCCACCCACTGTCACTACGGTGACACAGTATCAAGATGATGACGGCAATGTCTATGCAAGTGAAACAGATGTGCCAGAAGGTGTAACAACAACTCCCATACAAGTCACACAAACAAAACAGCCAACTATTGGTGACATTATGGTACAACAAGCCTTTACTCCCGGTTTACCAACTGGTGGTGCGGTTGCTGCTGTAGGCACACAAGCTACGCCAGATCAAATGATAGACCCATATACTGGTCAAGTAGCTGATGGGATGGCTGTTCCAACAACACTAGCACAAACTACACAAGCTATACCTGCTGTAGAAGGAAATGCTGCACAAGTGCAAGCAACTACTGCCGCACCTGCTATTGCTTCCGCAATAGATGCAACACAGGCTGCGCAAGGTGTAGTAGACCCACGTGCTGAAGTAATTGCCGCGCAACAAACAGCATCTTCTGTAGGAAATGTATCTGCTGCGCAAGGTAATTCAATACTTATTGACAACCCTGTGCAACGACAGATTCAATCAGGTGAGTTAATTAGTGGTGTTGCAGATGCGCAAACAGCCGCTACATTTACTGAACAAATACAATCCGCAACAGCGACCCCCTCACAACAAGCTACTGTACAAGGACAGCTTGCCTCACTCACTGCTAACTGCGATGCGTCAAACCCACCAGCATGGGCTGCGGGTGCATTGCGTGGTGTACAAGCGCAGATGGCATCACGTGGCCTTGGTGCATCTAGTATGGCTGGGCAAGCTATGGTACAAGCTGCGTTAGAGTCTGCTATTCCTATTGCACAAGCTGACGCATCTGTTACTGCACAGTTTGAAGCACAAAATCTATCTAATCGCCAGCAACGTGCTATGCTCTCTGCACAACAACGTGCTACATTTATTGGCATGGAGTTTGACCAAGAGTTCCAATCACGAGTACAAAACTCAGCAAAAATTAGTGACATTGCTAATATGAACTTTACTGCAGAGCAACAGGTACAGCTTGAGAATAGCCGTGTTGCTAACACTGTCAATCTACAAAACCTAACTAATTCACAGGCTATGGTCATGGCAGAAGCATCTGCTTTAGCACAAATGGACGCATCTAACCTTAACAATAGACAACAGACTGCCGTACAAAATGCACAATCTTTTCTTAATATGGATATGGCTAACCTGTCTAACAGACAACAAACAGATACATTTAAAGCACAACAACGTATTCAGAGTTTGTTTACCGATCAAGCCGCAGAAAATGCCGCACGTCAGTTTAATGCTACATCTGAAAATCAAACTAATCAATTCTTTGCGAATCTTAATTCACAAGTTTCACAGTTTAATGCATCACAGTCTAATGCACAGTCTCAATTTAATGCAGGTCAGCGTAATACTGTAGAAAGATTTAATGCGGAACTAAATAATCAACGTGACCAGTTTAACGCACAGAACCAGCTTGTGATTTCACAAAACAATGCACAGTGGCGTAGAGAGATAGCTACAGCAAACACTGCCGCTATCAATCGTGCCAATGAACTAAATGCTACGTCATTGCTTGACATCTCTAAAAATTCCTATGACAATCTGTGGACATACTATGCTGACACTATGGAGTGGGCATGGACCTCTGCAGAAAATGAACTTGATCGCATTAATAGCATGGCTATTGCACAATTGAGTGCAGATGCACAAGCTGCGGCAACAAAAGCCGCTGGCAAAACCGCTGCTGGTTCAGCAATTGGTGGCTTGATTGGTACATTAGGTAGTGCGTTTATTGAGTTTTGTTGGGTAGCACGTGAAGTATATGGACCGTCCGACATACGTTGGTTCATCTTCAGAAGCTGGATGAAAAAGAATGCACCTCGCTGGCTATATAAACTGTATGTAAAACACGGTAAAGACTTTGCAGAGTATATTAAAGACAAGCCAAAGATTAAATTTTTTATACGTCAGCTAATGAATTTAGTTGTAAAAAAACATAAAGTGAGGTATAATTATGCAAACTAATCCTGCAGGTATGCTATACCATAGTATGGACAGACGACTTGAGAAAGAAATAGAGAAAGAAAAACCCAAACCTATATTGGGTGGATTGTTGTCTAAATCACCAGATCGTATGTCTAAAAAAGATGAAGGTGTAGGTCAACCATTAGAACGTGTTGCTTCTTATATGAAGATGATACGGGACAAGAAGGAACAAGAAGTATAATGGATATTAATAACGAACCAATGCTTGATGCTCCAATTGCTGGTATGTCTATGACGCATGAACTTGGCGCACGTCCTTGGCAATCTCCTGCACAACATGTGACAGTAGAAGAAGCCTTAGATTACTATATTCCTCGCTTTGCAAATGATGAGGTAACGGAACAACTTATGGATGTTCTGGAAATGGGTGTGCCTGTAACCACACTAGCTAATTCAATTCAGCTTTCTGGAGTTATGGAAGGTAAGCATAACATTGATGTAGGTATAATGGTAATTCCAGTGCTTATGGAATTGATTATGTACATGGCTGATGAAGAAGGTATTAAATACAATACAGGCATGGAAAAATCTACAGAGGTTCGTAGTACACTAGTTGACAAGGCGTTGGTAAAGTTGCAAGAACAAACAGAAGAAGTAGAAGAAGACGACGACTCACCACAAGATCAAGAAACAACAAATGAAATTGTTAATACCTTAAAAGAAAAAGCCACGGAACGTGCGACAGGCTTGATGGGTAGGAGAAGCTAATGAGTTTTCTTACGGGTTTTGCTACAGGTCTTGCTAAGTCAGTTGACACACAACTTAAAGAAAGTATTGAACGGACACGCGATAATATCGACATGGTGTCCAAGTGGCGTTTGAAAAAAGCAGAAGAACGTGAAAAAGAACGCAAGTCAAAAGATAAAGAACTTCAAACTTTAATACAAGATGCGGCTTTTGTAATTAGTGGCGATCAAAATAATTTAGATGCGCAAAACATTGCGGCAGCTTTGTATAAACAACGTGGCCTATCTGGATTTACATCAGACATAGAATTTATGAGAAAGCAAACTGAGACAGGTGGTCCGGGCGTTAGACCTCTTGACTTTATTAAACGTGCTAATGAAGATGTTCCAGAAACTAAATTTAAATTGTCAGAGATTGTGCGTAGTTTGTCTGACGCAGAGAGTAGCTTTGCTCCATCTGATATGATATTCCCTAAAGGCACTATCAAAGGTAGTGGCCTAATAAGTTCGCTTGTACCTGACTTTGACGTTACTGCAACTGGTGGTGCGCAAGCTAAAGATCAGATGCAAAAGATTGGTTTTGAAACAACACCTACTGCATCGTCTATTGCATTTACTCGATATAATTTTGACCGTGAGGGTATGAACTATCATAGTATGGATACTAATTCCAAACTAAACCATTTGCAAGACATTATTGTAAATACTTCCTCTACTGAAGATGAGGTAAAAAAAGCAGAAAAAAGGCGTGATGCTTTGCTTAATTTGGCTATAGAACAAGGCGATGATAAAACAGCTTTGACAGCCATTGACCAATCTTTGTCACAGATGAATCCTTTAAATGCTGATGGCTCTGCAAATACAGAGTATTCAAATTTAATAACAGATAGAAAGCGTATCTCTAGAAAGATTACGTTGCAAGAGGCGCAACTTGAAGGTGGGTCAGCCGTACTCCGCGCACAAGCAGTTATTGCTGCCGCAGATGGGGATGTAACAACAGCCACAAGACTTAATAGAGAAGCAGACGATATGGATGCAGGTGGTTTCACACCACTTGAAATACAAATTGCTCGTATGGATGAAGACATTCAGCGTAACCTTGCTAAACATGGAGATGCTTATAAAAACAGTGATGGGGCATTTGCTGGCAAAGGTATGGCAGAGGATATTGCTGGGCGTAATCGGTTAAAAACGGAGCAAGCTAATTTAAAAGGAACAACTCAAGAGTCGGTAAATGCGGCATATAATCAGATTTATGCTACAGCAAAGAAAAATCTAGCAAGAAACAATCCTAAACTGGAAGCTGCATTAGAGGCTTTGTCTACGACAGACTTAGGAAACTCTACTCAATTTTCTAAAATTCTTAAACTTCTTGAGGATTCGGGCGTTGATGCCGTAAAAGAATTTAATAAAGCTGTTGAAGAAGCTATTAAAGTTAGCATGGACCAAGCTGTAGCAGAGGGATGGAATACTAAAAGTATTACCCTTGCGGGTCAAAGGTTCCAAGGTCTTGACTTATCATCTATCAGTGCATCCGCTACAGCAGGGCAAGATCAAACTAATGCTGCATTGGGTACAGGCTCAACTGATGAAGCAGGGGTTGCAGGTGATGTAAAACAAACCTCTGTATCTGATGGGACAGCAGGTAGTGTTGCAGGTGTACCCGGCACAGATACCACAACAGTAGAAGCGGAAACAAAATCTTTACAAAATTCTGTTCCGCAAGATGTTATTCTTGACATGCAAGTTGACTTTCCAGAAAATGATCCTGCTAAATTTGTTCAACAGTCACAGTTTGCAGGAGATAACAATAATAGAATAGCCTCTACTGCTAGATTGTTGTATCCAAATAATCCAGAATATATTAATACTGTAGATAAGCTACTTAGTGTTGAAGCCAGCACCACTACAAGTACAGCATTGGCTGATGTAGGATATGTAGCAGGAGGTAATCTACAAGCTGGGCAACGTGATACAGTAAAGAAAAGTCTAATGTCTAGCTTACAGGTGGATGATGCTGGGGCTGATTATCTAATTAACAGTGCGCTACTTCGTGTGCAAGAAGGTGATAGTGCTAGAAGAATAAATCAAGTATCAGATGTTAGAAGTTACTTAGAACGTACTAATGCATTAGGTATGTTTAGTGGTCAGGTTCCCGGTTATCAAATGGATAGAGTGGTAAGTGATGTCGCAAAAAGATTTAAGGTAGATAATGAAACAGCGCGTAGCTTAGTTATGTCTGCAACAACAGCACCGGATGATGGTATTTCTGCATTTGATGTAGAAACTATCGGTATGCCTACAGATACAAAGCCTACTGTAGATGTTAAAGAAGACTTACCGGATGTGGATTTAGCCACATTAAGTGTTGAAGAATTATCTGAACGTATTTCAAATGATAACGCAACTGATACACAAGTTACAGCCGCATCACAAGAGTTAATTAAACGATCTAAAGTTGAGTCCGATGTAGAAGCAACAGATAGAGATAACGCAACGGTAGACCTTGCCACTCGTGTAAAACCCGATCTTATCTTTAGAGGTATGGGAACTCGTATCCCGTACAAAAAAATAGGAAATGATTATTACCGAATTAAATCAGATGGTACATTAGCTTCAAGTCCTGCAAATAAAGTACGTAAGTCGATGCTGGAAAATCCAAACAGACGTGATCGTAAACAGGTTGGTGGTGTCGAGGATGTTTCAGGTAAAGCACCTGCTACAGATAGTACATCAGATTCAGGCTTTAGCATTGAAGATGCGGCAGAAGCACAATTTAAAAATAGGCCAGACTTATTCACTGGTAAAGAAACGCCCAACCCTTCAAAACCAAAACAAAAAAGTTTAATGTCAGACGATCCAGCCAGAAATATAGCAACAACTTCATCAGACCGCACCATGCAAACACAAGATATGAATCTATCTGATGTAAAAGCTATGTCTGATGTAGCACTTATTGCTCGTTATGTTTCTGGAAAAATGACTAGCGATATGGTAGATGAGTTTAAACGCAGACTATCAAATGCCAGTTTTATAGACCAAGCAACAGCTATAATTAATCAAGTAAATAAAGCAAAAAAACCAAAAGCTAAAGCACGTGGTGGATTGATGAGGCGTTAAATGGGTCTTTTAGAAAAATATACTGGACGCAAAGACGAAGACATTATTGAACAAACTGAAAATGCACTAAGCACACCCTCTACACAATCATCACAAGGTGGGGGTTTGTTAGACCGATATGGTCAGCAGAGTGCCGAGTCAGAGGTATTTAATAATTCTGTAAAGTCTTATGAGTCTATAAAAAGAAATCCTGCTATATTTGAAGCTGCCAAGAGATTCTTGACAGAACGACATGGCATGTCTAAAGTAAAAGATGAAGATGTAGTGGATGAGTTTATTAGTCATTTCCGTTCTTTTGATGTAAATGAAATGACAACAGCAGGTGATTATAACTATGTGTCAGCTGCTGCGGCTGATGCAACTAAAAGAGATGATGATAAAGCTAAGATGCGTCTAGCTGATTACCGTCTGCTTTATCAAACGTTTAGAGAAATGCCCTCATTCTATGAGGAAGGCGGTGCTGAAAATACTTTCACAGATTATGTTGAAGGTTTATTAACAGCACCGTCTACTTATTTGGGCTTGTTGTTACCGGGCATCGGCAAGGGTGCAGGGGTAGCTAGTACACAAGCGGCCAAGGCTGCCGTTGCTGGTACACTTCGGCAATCACTTATGCCCCAACGCCTTGGCAGTAGAATGATACAGGCGGCGGCATCTAATCCTATTAAGACAACTGTTGCAGGTGAAGCTACATTTGGTGCATTGCAGAATGTGGCGTCACAAAAAACAGAGATTGAGGCAGACCTGCGTAAAGAGTTTGACAATAGTGAACTGCTTGTTACATCTGTTGCTAGTGGTGTACTACCTGCTGCAGCAGCTGTCGGTTTAGCAAAGGGGCAGTTCTCAAGATTTGCTGAACGTAATGTAGGTGATTTGCTAGATGATGCTGATAAAGCAGAACTTAAACTTATTGAAGCTGCAACAAAAAATGCAGAGAAAACATTACGTGATACAGATAAAAAGATAATAGATGATACTAAGGAAGTGTTGCGTAGCTTAGACCCAGAGGCTGTAAAAAAGGGTGACATTGCATCAGATAAAGTACGTGACGAAATTGAAACAGGTTATAAGATAAGAAGAGGCGCAGACCTGCCACCTACAGAACCGGGCGTTGACTATGAAGACGTACCAATATTTGATTTAATTATTGACCCAAGTAAAAAGAAACGTGTCTTTGCAATGACAGTAGAGATACTTGCTAAAGGTGGTGGACGCAAAGAAGGTGAACGTGTCACGGAAGCAATCGGGCGAGTTCTGCGTAGTGCATCAGATAAAACTTTAAAAGATGCATTTGAATTAGGGGACATATTTAAAAAATATAATTTAACAGCAGATGACTTTGCTAACATGTTTATGGCAGATGTATCTCATGCTGCCCGTACTTTACAACAGGCAGGTGCAGTTCGTAAGATATTAGATGCCGGACATGATGACCTATTTGGTTTGAGTTCACAAAGAAAAGGTGAATTGTTCCAAGCAACTCGTGCGCTAGAGCAAGAGGGTTCTGCTGGTGTATCTAGATTCCTTTCAGAAACTGATATGATAACTGACGATATGAATGTCGGTGCATTAAAAAGATTATTAAATGGTGCAAGGGGTGTTGACAGTATGCGTCTTGCCTTTATGACTTCACAAACTGGTACTACTGTTCGTAACACCGTATCCGGTGCGGCACGTGTAGGTATTGATGTTGTAACAAAAGCTGTAGACAGAGGTATATCTAAAGTATTACCGGGTAACAAATCTTTGTTGCATAAAGCTAATGAAGATATATTTGCTGTAGCATTTGGTATTACAAATAAAAAAGAAGCTATGGCTATTGAAGCTGTATTCAAATCTGGTTTTTCTGCCAAGGCTAGTCAAATGTTTCGGGAATTGCAGGATATAGCTGACACTACTGATATGTCTAGTGGCGTAAAGCTAGGAAAGATGAGAGCCATAGGTGCAAATCTAAATGCCCTAAACCAAGCATCTGATAATCTATTTAAGAGAGCAGCGTTTGTTGGTAGCTTAAAGCGACAACTTAATGAACAGTTCACAAAAAAAATTAGGGCGGGTGAAAAAACAAAAGCTGATAAGGCACAATATGAACTTCGTGACATTGTAAGACGCGGTGAATTTAAAGGCGTATTCAGTACAAAAGAAGGTAAGGAAATGCTGGACAAAGCTGTAGAAGAGTCTTTGTATTTTACTTACCAGAAAACTCCTGATAGTCCAGTAGTCCGTGCATTGATTGATGGTATCCACAAAGCACCATTCCTTACAACATCACTTGTACCATTCCCTAGATTTATAGCTAACGCCATGCGATTCACGTATGAGTATTCGCCTTTGTACTTGATGGACGCTGGCTTTGTACGTTTTGCCACAAAGAACCAAGACAACTATGAAGAACTGGCTAAAGGTTTAGTAGGTACAGGTATGTTGATGGGTGCTGTTGCCTATCGCATGTCAGAACATGCTGGTGAAAATTGGTATGAAGGCAGAAAAGCTGATGGTAGTACATATGATTTGCGTCCGTTCTTCCCAGCAGCACCATTCTTATTTGTTGGCGATCTTGTAGCACGTGCGCTTGACCAAGATATTGCAAACACAGCAGGATTTAAAGAACAAGATAGACCATTGTATGGTGACAATAATGAATTAGCGGATGCTATTCAAGCATTATCTGGCACACAATTTAAATCTGGTATGAGTTTATATGCACTTGATGCTATGTTTCGTGATGTCATGGCAGAAGATGACCCAGCCAAATTACAGAAATTTTTAACTGCCTCTGCAGCAAACATTGTTAATACCTTTACAATTCCTCTGACAATGTTGCAAGATACATATAATACTTTTGCAGCACCAGACGATGCACGTATTGTAAAAGATACAAAGTCATCTGACATGCTAAGTTTCTTTGTTAATCGTTCTTTAGCACGTATACCAATGAACTATAAAATAGAGGAATACTTGTCTGAACACTTGGGTATTAACCCGTCAGAAATATATCAGTCGCCAACTCGTGCAGAAGATTTGCGTAGAGTCACGCCGTTTTCACGTCAAGTATATGGTGCGTTGTATAATGAACGCAAGAATAGATTTGAAAGAGAACTAGCAGAAAATAAAATATCCCGTAGAATTATATATAAGAAGACAGGTGTACCTGAAGCAGATGCACTTATATCAGAATTTATGGGAGAATATATTACAGATTATGTCGTACCTGCAATAGAAGCTAGTGAGACATATAAAAGTAAAACAAGGGAAGGTAAGAAAGATTTTCTCAAGCAAGTCATACAAGAATATCGTAGCGATATTATGGACCTTGTTGAGCATAATGCAAAGCAACCTGTTTATAAAGAACGCTTTGGCTTTAATCCAATGGAAAAATCTGGATGGAATAGAATACCGAAGATAGATAAGGAACGTGCTATGAAAGTATACCACGAGAATCATGGTAAACCAGAAGATGGTAATTATGACTACACAAAATTATTATACTACGCTAAGTATTTAACAAAAATGAGAACATCAGGATACTTTAACTAAACAAAGGGGGCAATTAAGCCCCCTCTTTTTATATTCTGCCTAGCCATTTGGCTATGTGTGAAACAATTACCGATTATCTCCACTGCCTGACAGTGTACCTCTAGCCTTACGGTCAGCTAGTTTTCGCAAATTATTTTCCATAACATGTCCTAAGTCCATCCCCATATCTTGTGCAAGCACAGCGCAGTACCACATAACGTCACCAATCTCGTAGCCAATCTCAATCTTCTTGGCTTCGTATTCATCTTGTGCTGCACCATCTCTAATAAACTTCTTGACTTTGTTGGCAATTTCTCCTGCTTCTCCTGCTAGGCCAAGAGTTAAATACTCTGTGGCTTTTTCTTTAGGGAAGATAGCAGTGCTACATGCTTGCTCTTGATACTGTGTACCTGTAATACCATTCATATATTTCTCCTTCATCCAGTTTTTAGCTTCTTGCTCTAGCTTGTTCATTGTGTTCTACTCTTTTTAAGTTAGCATGATAGGCATCATTGTACCCACGTAGCCATTCACGATGCTGCATTGTATTGTGTTCAATGCCGCTGTCACCAAGAAAGAATTTACCCTTTTCTCCCTTGTTTATTTTTCCTTTTAGAAAGGCATCGTAACCCCACTGATATTGTATTCTTAGTGGAGCATCATACTTACTAAGGCCATTACGTCTTTTCATTATTTTCCCCTTGAGGTTTTGTTTTTACAGACTGTGAAAGACTTTTGCTAAACTCTGCTTGGGCAACTTTAAATTGATCTAACTGCATACGTACATTACTTATTCTCTTTTTTAAGTCTACTACTTGTGTAATCATATACTTTTGCAAATCTGACAAATCTTCAACTAGATAGTCTTCACCGTCAATATTAATTGTTTGTTTCTTTTGTTCTGTCATTTTGTTTTTCCTTCTCTGCATGTTTGCGCTTAATCTTTTGCCATTCATCCCACTGTTCTGACTTGCGGGGTGGGTTGTATATTAACCAACCGTCACCCCGTTTCCATATCAACTCTTTACTCATTAAAGTAATTGTTTAGGATGTCAAGTCTATCTTCGTGCGATGCAATTTTATCCAGTTCACCTTGCATAGCTTCCATTATATCTGAATGTTCTCCAATCCCTACAGGGTTACGCAAGTAACATTCAATGTTGGCAACATGCAGTGCTATGTTAGCCTGTGCATGTTTCCGTAATACTTCTAACATTTTTTCTCTCATATGTCAACTCCTTTTATGCTGCATTCAAGTCTACTATTTCACAAGCATCTGCAGTACACGCTAACTCGCGTCCACCTGATGTTGTATCTTCCTTCTCAAACTCCTGTAGCAATGACCAGTCCACACTCTTAGGCATCTGTGCCAGCATAGCATCATACTCGTCTTCTGTACAGTCCTGATATGGTGCTTGCTTGTACGTATGGTCACTGAATGGTAGGAAGCTGATGCCAGATACTTCATCGAAGTGGTCATACACCCAAGAACCTACCTGCATCCATTCATTTTCCTTCACAGAGATTGTTACGCTAGGCTTATGTTCACACCAGAATCGCTGGTAGGTAAGCCACAACTCAAGTTGTTCAATAGCCGACAGAATTGTGCGTGTTACCGCCCCACGTGGTGATGCCATTGGGAAGCTGAACACTGTAGTAGACTCAGGCTTCATAACATCCGGCTCATTAGGGATACCTTCTGAGATAAGGAACTGTGTTAGTGGGTCTTTGTTATCACCACGTACAGTCCGAATGTAGTGTGGGTTGTGCCTTGCATGAATGCCAGACGCACTGTCCACAAGTTGTGACACTGTACCACTAGGCTTCACACAGGTGATTGCTGTTGATTGTGGAATACCAAGCTGTTGCGCCATAGCCGCATTAGTTTCTACTGCTGTGTCACGCAATGTCTCTAGTGTCTGACCAATGTTCTTACCAAGGTGAGCTGATGTGCCACTAAGCAAGTCATTGTCCATGATACCAGTAAGTGATACACCCAACAAGCGTTCTTCCTCTGTGTTCTTCTTCCAGATATTACGAAGATACTTGAAGTCAGTCAGTGTAGATTGGAATGTACCCAAGATTGTAGCCAAGCGTACCTTCTCGTGTAGTGTCTGTTGTGTATCACTAGCACGTGCTACTACCTCTGACAGATTACAGAACTGGTATGGGCGTAGCAGTATCTCACTGCAAGGGTTGCAGCCGAAGTCATGTTCTGTATCACGTCTGCCATTTTTAGCCGCTTGCTTCTTAGCAGATTCACGGTTAAAGATACCACGTTCACCTGACTTACTCTCGTACAGTGACACCCATTCACGCATGAATGTACCCATCTCCGGCTTGCCTTTATAAGCCACAGAGTTGTTAGCCAATGCACGTTGTCCTTCATTCTCCCACCACATACCTGACTTGGCATGTGCCATCTGATCATCATTGAGATTAGACAATGAAATCAATGCACTACGGCGTACACCGCCGACTACAACAACCTCACCAATCTTACACATGATGTCGTGGCATTCGATAGGGAACAGCTTACGACCTGCCGCATTCTTAAACTTGTCAATAACAAACTGGAATAGTTCTTCCAGAGGTGCTGGGCCGGATGCCCTGCCACCAAATGTCTTGAGTCGTTCACCTGCAGGACGTACAGCAGACACATCCCACTTGGGAATCTGACCAGCGTATAGCATAGCAATCAATTCACGTAGAGACTTAGCCCATCCGGGGCGACTGTCACCTACCTTAATTACTGTATCAGTCTCGTGCATGTCTTCATTAACTATAGGCATCTTCTCAATGTTGTGTCGTTCCACAGAGAAGCCTACACCAGTGCCACACATTAAGATGTACATAGTTTCATCGAATGCTCTAGGGCTATCCACAGGGACGTAAGAGCAGTTGTATGCCCCTACGTGGCAACGGTCTAATGCTGGGCCGGATGTCATCAAGGCTCTCATGCTAGGCATGATGTCCTGATTGAGTACAGCTTCCTCTAGTTCACCACGTAGTTCATCTGATAGCACATAGTTACACGTGCTTTGCAGATGGTTCTTCATATAATCAAAGTAGCGTTCTACTGTCTCAACCCATGTCTCACGGCGTTGTTCATCTTCTTTCCATCGGGCATACCGTGATAGCGCGATGAAGTTTTGGTAGTCTGTTGGTAGGTAATTGTTCATATCTGTCACTCCGTTATTGCTTTCATATTTTTTATTTCTACCCCTTCAACATCGTAGAAATATTCCTCTAAACTGTCTTGTATGTCTTGTCCTACATTCTCATCTGCAGGTATTGGATACTCTTCTGTATCAATGTCTAATGTAAGATAAACTTTAACTCTCATCACTAGCCACCTCGTCTTCAATTAAGGTATTAAGATACCACTGTGCTTTTCTTAAATCCTCTAGTGGCTTACCTTTGTAGTCAAAACGCCACAAGTATTTTATAATGTTACCCTGTAGGTAATACTTAAAATTTGAACCTAATGCTGCTTGTATAGCTGCAATACATTCAATGCCTGACTGATTGTAATGTGATGGACTATTTACCATATCCACATCACCATATGCTTCCTTGCCAGCTTGTTCCGTTTCTTCTTCCATCATTCTTTTCATATATGTTTCATGCCTCATGCACTGCCCTCTGTGTCTGTGTTAAAGTTAATTGTAATGACATTACCATCTATATCTTGTACTACAGGTTTTTCTTCATCGTCCTCAAACTCATATTTAAAATTATTTTTAACATAATAATTTACGAAGTCGCGGAAGTCTTCATCCTGTTCCATCAAGGGTATAGTAGATAACATACAGCGTACTATATAGTCAATGTCTTTATACAGGTTAATGGGTACTTCACTATCCTGACTGCTAATGACAGAAAAACTTGCTTCCCCTGTATACCCGCCTGTGTCTGTTTTTAAGGGTCTTACCCGGACTAAGAAATCATCGTCCATTATCTTTTTTTCTATCATCGTTTACTCCTTTTTACTTTTGTTCCTCTGAACTTTACAAACTTTGGATGTTTGTTTTTTCCTTTTTCTTTTAACCATTCTTCTGGTATAACTCTATCGTAGTATAGAAAGCCATACTTTATACACCACTCACCATAGCTAGACTTTGCACCCTTACGTAACTTTCTACGGCTGTTCTCAAAAACAAAACGAATATCTAAATTAGGATGTTGTTTTTGTATTGCAAGATGCTTTCGTCTATCAGCGGCGGTGAACATACCTTTTGTTTCAATTATAATACCATTTGCAAGCACGAAGTCAGGAGTGTAAGTTCTATAAGCAAGGTCTTCCCACTCAATTTTTAAAGGCTCGTACTCAAACTTTACCTTTAAGTTAATTAAGTATTCTGAAATCTTATGCTCAAGACCACTACGAAATCCTAACTTACGTGCTGCCCTAAACCTTTTGGCATTATGCATTAGCATACTCAGGTGCTAATTCAATATATGAAACCATCTTAGGTTGCTTGGCTTGTGACTTCACGGCTGGCAATTCCTTTAGGTTAGGCCAACAGGCTTTTCTATAATCACAGAAGGAACATTCTTTACATAAGACTTTGTTACCTGTAGGCTTACTCCTAAATGTTTCTTCAATAGGTTCAAAGCAACGCTTAAATTTATTTGTGTCTACAGTTTTAACTGTATTCATAATGTTAAGCATTTCTTTTTCTTCGTCTACGCCTGTTGCTGGTACATACTTGAAACTACCATTTGCTTTATTAACTACCCACCAACCGCCCGTCTTCAGGCCAGTAGCTTTAGCATAGCCGACAAGTTGTCCAACATAACCGAAAGCATCTCCATCACGGAGTGTTTCAAAGGATTCAAATTTGTTACGATAAGACCAATCAGATGCTGACTTGACATCATCAACAGCCCCATCAATAGTAAGATCATATGTTCCGTTAATTGTATGTTCTCCAAGATTAAGTGATACACTCTCAGAATCCCCATATTCAACTCCCGCTTCTGTTAATAGTCCTTTGAATACTGCTTCAACAATATCACCAAGCATCATATTCATTACGAATGTAGTTGGGCGAGGAAGGGCTGTCTCTGGCTTGTTCTTTTCAAACCATAACTGGCAGGTTGGTCTACCAATATTAGACATGCGCAATCTAAAATCTCCTCGCCCCGAACCATTGAACTGACGCAACACAGCTTGACGAACATCTTCGGCAATTTGTTTGGCAGTATCTTCTGACATAGTTGACTTGCCTTTAGTTGCGTTATCCATGTATACATGCAACGCCAGTTCTGCTGGATGGTTCATACTATTCTACCTCTTCAACATCAATGTCAACGAAAGATTCTGCCATTTCTTTTTCTTCATCAGTAGCTGCTTCAACTTGCTTCTGATCCCATTCAGATAGAACCCAACGATTGTGGCTTTCTATCCAAGCCATAAAGTCTTTGAAGAAGGCTTGGTCTTCTTTTGATACTTCAAACGTATTATCAAGATCAGCTTCACAGACAGGAACATAATATGTATTTCCTACTGCTTCACGTTCTTCTGTAGTAACATTAATATTATGATACACAGACAGCCTACGATGCTGGGCAAGTTTTGCAGTAGCTTCTGCAAAGTTTTTGAATCCTTCTTTGTTATCGACTTCCCAAACAAAAGGCATGTCAATAACCTCTACAGGATTACCTTGATCATCTGTAGCATCTACAAATGTCACTGTGCCAAGAATAACTCTAGTACGTTTAATGGAACGTATAAGTTCTTTCATAGCGTCAGGCAAAGCAGAGAAGTCTTGAATATATCCAGAAGGTTTGCCACAGTTAAACGTGCCGTAGTTATCCTTCAAGTCCACTTTCAAGTCTGGTGACATCACAGTTTTTACATAGTTGTTTACTGCATTGTCATACTTCTGATACATAAATCGTTGCACGTGGATGCGCATCTTAATAGATTCTGCATACACATCCTTGCCTTCTTTCTCAATCATAAAAGAACCAGCCGTTACAACATCGACTGTGACAGTCTTGCCATTAACTTCTGCTTTACCTTTGATTGCTTTCTTCTGCAACTTAATACGAGCAAGCGTACTTTTATTCTTTGTATCACCTGCATCGTATGCCATGCCCATTACTTGAGCCATAGCTACATAGTTGTTATTATCAATCACTGCTAATTCACTCATATTTTTTACTCCTTTTTATAAAAATAGAATCGTAGTTCTATCACACTACGTCCTTTGTGTCAAGCCAATTCTCACCTATTTTTGCTTCAAGTTCAAGTGGTACATTAAATACTATTCCCCAACGCATTGTAATTAAACCGGGAAGATCATCATTAGTTTTTTTAATAATGTCAATCACTTGTAGTTCTTCATTAGGATGTACATCTACCACGATACTATCATGCACACTATTAACTACACAAGATTGCATACCTCTCAGTAGTTTATCAATATGTAATAAAGCGATAGGCACAATATCTGCTGTAGCAAAAGATTGCACAGGATAGTTCTTGATCTGCGTAAAGTTTGTTATCTTACCGTTATCTAAACGCCGTACTCCATCAAACTTAAACTGACGACCAGACGGTGTTGTAATCCTCTCTGTTGTTAGAGCCTCTTTAGCCAATCTGGTATGCCAATCTGCGATTCCTTGGTATTTTTGTGTGAAGTGTTTGTAGTATTCTGCTTCGGCAGTTGTTCGTCCAAATCCAGTTGCGCCGTAGAGTGGTGCAAACGTGTGCGCCTTCGCATCTTGGCGAGTCGTATGCTGACCAGCATCGGTAATAACTTTAGCGGTATATGCGTGTACATCAAATCCAGTAGAGACTTCTTCAATTGCTACTCCATCTTGTGATAAATATGCAGCTGCCCTAAACTCTAGCTGGGCAAAATCTGCTTCTAATACTTTACCATCAGACCAACGAGATACAAACACCTTCTTAACAGGAAACGTACCACCGCGTGGCATGTTCTGCATGTTAGGGTCTGCACCTGATAGGCGACCTGTGGCTGTTCTATGTTGCAAAAGTCTGACATGCAACTTGCCATCTTGTTTAGTATGTGTATGTATACCTTCAACAAAAGATGATAGGTATGTATCAACAGCAGATAGTCTGCGAACCTTAGACAAAAACGATACTGCGTCCGTCATGCCTTTACCACGTGCCGCCCTCTCTAATATCTCAAGGTTGCCTTTGCTTGTACTAAATCCATTTGCACTAGCCCACTTAGCATTAGGTGGCATAAACTTTAGGCCAGCTACCTTATCCGTAGGTTTGTATAGATAACCACTAGATGCACAAGTAACACACTTGTTAGGTTTGGCAAAAGGTGTACCATCTTTCTTTGTCTTCCGAATGTATCCAGTGCCACGACAATCAGAACACTGCTCTGCATATGTTTTATATACACGTTCTGTTTGAGTTCGTATCAACTCTTTGAAAGGTGAGTCTTTCATATATGGTTCAATAGAATTTGACCATGTGTTCTTATCCTTTACCTTACGGCTATAAATAACCCAAGACAATTGCTCTGGGCTATTAAGATTAATAGGTGTGTCACCCATAATCTCCCGAACATGCTCTTGTAGGCTGTCAATAAGTTGACGCTTCTCTTGTTCAAATTCTTGACGCACCTCATCTAGCTTGCTCAAGTCAACAGCAAACCCACGTTGATATATACGTGCCAAGCATACCGCCACCTGATTAGTTAAATCAACTGTGCCACGTAAGCCAGCATCGTCTATACTATTCAGCCTTAGAATTAGTTTGTTTGCCAACTGTTGGGTGGCCTGTAGATCAGCAACAAGATACTCACACAGTTCATCATGTGGAATATCTTTTACACTGTATCCCTTCTTGAAATATTCTTTAAGCGTGTCTTGTTTTTGTGTATCTAATGCATAGCGTTCAGCACATGCTTCAAGAGATAGAGGCTCTTTTACCCCACGTTGTAACACATACTCTGCCAGCATTGTATCAAAAACCGGGCCATCATACTTGAAACCAGATTCCCATAACCACAATAAATCATATGCTGCGTTGTGACAGATAAGAACAGTAGTGGCATCTAGGAACTCTTGTATTAGTACATGTCCACCATCATCTGCCTCTACCTCACTGTGGTCAATAGTTACAACTCTTTCCACCCCTTGGTCTGTAAGCATACCAACCATTACCAAACTATTGTTTGATTCAAATGGATCAAGGTGCATCTTGCCATCACGTTGCGTGACAGTATTTTCTACATCAAGTGTTAGCTTCATTATACTTCATACCTTCCTATTGTATAGTTGAGATTACAACCTATGCGACCATGCCAACCAGACAATTTGTTTTTTACTACGTTAATGTGGCGTTGTGTATCCTCTTCGTCCTTTCCACCTTCCACTACAGGATTCTTTGCAATCAGGATCATAAGGTCTGCTTCTGCGGCCTTGCCAGTTCGTGAACCTTCCATCATACTTTGATTCAATATCGTCTTGCCTTCTGCCTCTGCACTTAGTTGGGACATATAAAATACAGCGCAACCATACTGCTTGGCAATCATCCTAGCATAGATGGCATTAGCCTTTAGTGCTTCGTCTGGGCGTGAATACCCTGACATCGTAGCAAACTTATCCCCCATATCAAGCACAACAATATCAGGATTATATGATTTACATACACTTTCTACCCAAGCCATGTCCCTGCCCGTAGAATCCTTGATACGAATCTTATCATACACAGGACGATATAAATCCCTTGCAGTGGACGGGTCATTCTTTACATCCCACATTGTAAGACCTGTTGCTGCTGTAAGATAACGTGCGGCCACACGATGGTAGCTTTCTTCATTACACAATACAATACAGTTGGCACCTTGCTGGGCAAACCCGCCCGGCCCTGCAATCAAGCTGGCATGGAATGATGTCTTACCTGTATTGGGTCTAGCACCTACCTCAATCAAGTGTCCATCATTTACACCCTCAACCTTGCGCACAAGAGTTGGGATATTAAATGTCCATCTCGCTTCCAAATCATTCTTGGAGATAATAGTATCAATGGATATGTCATCCCATTCAATTTTTAGCTTGGGCGTAAAGTCTTCACCATACTTTTCAAGAAGCTGTTGTAAAGGCTCTAGGCTGGACTTGTCACCATTCACATAGTCAAACCCCAACTCTGCAATCTCTGCCCCCACAACCTGCTGAAACAGGCGAGAAAGCACCTCTCCTGCTACATCACTACCTAATGGGTCAGTGCGGTGTATGGTCTTAAACAAACCATTGTATGACTCACGTTGGGCTGGTGTAATAGATGGGTTACTTGATATGAACAGGGCTTGTACTTCTTCTGGGGTGACAGTCCTATTATATCTATCCATTGCAATGTCAACTGCTTTTTTAATCTTACGCACATCTGCGCTGAACAATTTATCTGGGCATCTTGCACCCCGATTGTTTTCATAGAAGTCTTTGTTCATCAGACTTCGTACAAGTGATAATTCCATAAGTTCCACTATGTTGCTCCTAACTGTTTTAGTTTTTCTATGTCTGTCGGGTTGCCGTACTTCAAGTCTTTTTCAAGGCGCAACACCTTTACCTTGGGTATGTGGCTACGTAATTCTGTAGCCATTGCTATAGTCTTTGGTAACACATCGGGGTCTAAGGCAACGATAGTTGCTGAGAACTGTGTAAGATATTGCTTATGTTCTTCAAGCAAAGTAGTACCTAGTAGTGCGACCCCGACAAATTTCTCACCACCAACTACTGCAGCACTCACACAGTCCTCAACAACCACGGCGACATCACCCTGACCACTGGTATAGGGGAGACTAGAAGACCCATACCTTCGCCATTTGGGGAGTCGCTTTGTCAACGCCCGACCAGTAGCGTCAACAATCTTGTTATCATGTACGACAGGAAATACAACTCTGTCTTCCTTTACATCGTAATGCAAACCTAATTTATTTACATCCAAACCCCATCTAGCACACCACCTGTTCATGTACAGATTACTACGCTTCACGATAAACTTTGGTAATTCAAACTCTATTTCTTTTTGTATTTGTTTAGCTTTCATATTCTTTATATCATCAGGTGTCATACCTATACGCTTGCCACCACTGACAGCACAAGATGCCTTGTAACAATTCCACACAATGTTACCACCAATATTAGATACAGTAAAAGTTTTGTATCCTTTACAAGATGGACAGTTAATTCTAACTGACTCACCTACATATACTGTTATGTTATTTACTGTATCATATATATTGTTATACATTATATATAATCCTTTTCTTGTTTGGCATCTGATGTGCTTTTACCATGTGATGTTCTTTTTGTCAAGGCATAATTTGCTGCGTCATAGGTATTTTTTATATATGGTTTAACCGACTGGGGGTTAGCATGTCCTGTAACCGACATAATCTGTCCTATTCCTACACCAGCTTGAACCATTTCTGTTGTACCAGTTCGCCTCAAGTCTGACAGTCTAAGTGTATCTGGTAAACCTGCACTGCGAATTAGTGTACGTCCATGCTTTGACATCTTATACTTAGTATAGGGTTCATACTTACCGCCAATAGCATTGGGGCGTGGGGCAATGTAATCTTGAAAACCAAAGTCTGCATGTTGCTGTTCAAGCATCTCCAACAATTCATCAGACACGGGCAAATACACTTCCGCCCTACGCTTTGACTGTAAGATATGTACACGCTTGTGTTCAAAGTCTACACTGTCCCACTTTAGTAGGCGCATATCGCCAACACGCTGACACCATTCATATGCCATCTGTGCAATCAACCCAAGGTTGCGTGTTTCAAACTCGCTGTAAGCAAAGTCTAGTAGCTTGACTACATCATCCTTTGACCACAATGTAGAACGAACCTGTGGTTTACGCCTACGTACAGCATTGAATGGATTACTACCTACCATCTCCATGCGTAAACCATGGTTGTACAGAACTCTAGCTATTGCCATTGTCTTGTTGGCAAAGTGTATGCCTCTGTCACACCATATGTTATACGCAAGTTTACATATTTTGCTAGTCAGTTTTTTGACATCCACTTGTCGAAGGTATCGTCCCTCCACCCTAGTGTCCAAAACTTGACCGATTAAATATTTATAATCAGATTTAGTTTCATCTCGTAAGTCCTTGTATTCATAGGAAGAATAGTAATCATCCACCATTTCTTTGAAGCTAATCATAGCCCAAACGCCAGCAAGATTATCATCCCAACTACTGCAATAATAATGTCCATATAATTTCTCCTAATCGCATGTACTGTAACGTGACATGACAGCAGTATATCTGCCAGTGTCAGGGTCATGTGTTGTCTTAGCAACACGAGTGCCATACCCCAAAGGGTGATACTCTGTTAAGTACCACTCGATTTGCTCATTCAAATCTTCCTTAGAGAAGGCAGATATTGTTTCTTCTATATTTCTAGGCATTGTTGATTCCTTTCATCCAGCCGGGCATGTCTCGGCCTTTATTATATCTTGCGAACCTAGACTTGTCTGCAATATAAAAGTTTCGGTAAGACTTTATAGGCCAGTGTTCGCCTGTCTTTAAGTCGTCCATGCCACTAAAACATTCTGGATGCCTAGTAACATGGTTGATAGTATCAGTAGGAAGAAACTTTTTGCCATTAGATAACGCCATAAAATGTTTACTAGCACCATGTGTTTTATCATAACGATAAGTATATTCTTCCAGCATTGCAGCATACAAATTAAAAGCATACACGTAGTTAGCTTGGCTACGCATTGCCCATAATGTACATGGATGCTTTTGATGTACTGGCTTATATAGGTTATACTTTTCTGCATACTCTGGTGCATGATGCCATAAACTTGTACATAACATCTGCGATTCTTCCAATGGCATCTTGACAATGTGTTGATCACATAGTTGTTGTGCTATTGCTTTAGGGTGATGGTCAATCAAAAACCTGTTCATTATTTACTCCTGTAATAATTACATCTTTAGTTGCGTTCTTCATAGTGTGGCCTGTACCCGCACCAATATCTAATTGTTTTACGTGACCTTCCAATATGACAACCTCTCCAACTATATCGTGTATAGCCCACGCTTTCATATGTTCTGCGTGTCCGGAGATAGCATCATCTATTGTTTCACCTTGTATATATTCTACTCTACTAAGTGGATCATCTATGAGTGATTCATATCTGCCATATGCTGTATAGACTGCTGTATATTTATTCATGCTCACCCCCTTTGCCTCTGCCCAAACTACCAAAATACTGTGGCCTACGCTTGGCTGTTTCAAATACCCCTGCCGTAATAAACACACCAGCTATCAACAGGGCGTGTGCTACGGCACTGACACCAAAGACAGTGACAGACCCGACAGACATACCAAAGATAATACACCACATCCATGCCAATAATTGCGTGACCATGTGCCGTGTGTTTGTGTCAGGTATGTGACGCAGTGGGTTGTACCTGTTGTCCATGATTAGTTTATATATGTTACTCATAGTTATTCTCCCAGCGTTTCTTGGCTAGTTCAACTGCCGCATTGTGCATTTTCTCTGGAGATATATATGCTTTCCAGCTTTGGTGCTGATGCACTAACTGCTCATATGCATCTTCATACAAACGTTCAAGGATAGCTTCGTTCTGTTGATTACTCATCACATGGCTCCATACTGTAAAATACATAATCACCCCAAGAAATGTGGGGTACATCCGGTTTGGCATTCTTCTTGCCTACGTAAGTAAACGTACAACCTTGCTCATACTTAACGTCAACGTCAGCAATAAACTCTGCGTTATCCTCTGCGAACAAAGCAAACGCTGTAACAAATAATATTTCAATCATGCTATTTTCTCCTAGTTGTTTACTACATTATCGTCATAGTGATAAAACATTTCCTTCACTTTGTCAAGGTTAATCTTAAACCACTCATTGCGGCGTTCACTTGCATACTGTTCTAGTGTGCGGTGCATGATAGTTTCAGCCTTGCTCCGGTTGGCTGACTGAAACGTACACACAATCTCATAATCCCGAAAAGGTGATGAGGTTTGGTAGCCATTTAGTCTATCCTCTGCAATGGTTGCACACCCAATCTTTACCCAATCCGGCCACGCCTTGTTGATGATGGCATAAACCTCACCCTCTGGCACACTGTCAATCTGTTGATGTGACCATGCATCGTCCAAACTTTTGTATCGCCCCGGCTTATGCAATGGGTGTGACTTAGGAATATACTTCCCATTTACAAACATCCTTGTCGTGTTTTTCTTAGCATGGCCTGCGATCCTCTCACGTATCTTTTGATTAGGACGGGTGTACCACCACTCACCATCCTCAAAGAATATTTTACCACGCTTCACATAAGTTTGATCAATCATCATTTTGCTCCTCATCCTCTAAAATGTAATCTCTATAAAATTGTGGATTACCTTCATAATCTTTTTTAGGCACAAACTTCATTACTCTTTTTATCAAATACTGAAGTCCTTCTAACTTACCTACATCAGAAATATATAAGTCATTACACTCATGGATTGTACTAAGTAAATCCTTTAAGTCATTGTGTGCCTGTAAAAATTGTAGTCTATCTTCATGTGTTATGTATTGCATTTTATTTATCCTCTACAAGTTCAGTTAGCATTTCCTCAATCCTACCCATGAGTACATTGATTGCAGTTCCAATGTGTCCTGTGTCGGTAGGTTTCATACGTGCTTCTAGTTGTCTCACCTCTTCAATCAAGGCAAGAATGTGTTGTTTATATTTTTGTCTATCCATAAGATTTATTCTCCTCTTGCATCATTTCACTAATATCAAACTCATCAGCTAACTCTGGGCGTACCTCACTGATACTCTCAATGTCATCAGTTGACCAGTCATCACCATCTACATACTCGCCAACATACATCCACCCTTCATCAAGGTATCGTGCATTTATCTCATAGCCCATGTCTGTCAGCTTGTCAAAGACAGGGATAGGCGGTGACCATGCAGTGTAGAAGGTCATGGACAATGTGTTAGCATCAATGCGAGTGCAGTGCGTCTCATAGATGTCCCACTTAGTACCCCAATTATCCAGCCGCCAGTCATACCAATCACCACCATCAAGCAAGGACTCGTTCATGGGGATGATGTGTTGCAGTAGTGAAGCATCGTCTGTGTTCATCACATTGTAGATGTCATCAATCTTCTGGCTGTCAGCGTGTGACAGGATTACTCTGTTATCTGTATGGTTAGGCATCTTGGTTCTCCTCAAATTTACAACGTGTTGTGTAGTAAGCCATTAGCATTGCGGCAATTTCTGGGAATGATTCCCAATCAACAGGTCTGCCACCTAATTGCATCTCAATCTCTGAGTCCATTGCAACTAGCATGGCGTTGACTTGTTTCGGTGGTAGGTTAAGCGTTATCATTATCAATCTCCTCTACATCTACTTCTGTGTGGTAATCACCATCGTCATCTAATAATGCAACAACATCAGTATCAATCCAGTCGTGGTCAAACATACGTTGTTCAAACCCTTGCAGCATTAGTCTACTTTCTTCACTCCATACTCTGCGCTTTTCCATAATTTAATCCATCCTTGTAATAAAATGTTTACCATCTTCAGTAGGCAAGGCAATGATAGCATAAGGGTAGAAGTATACTGTTCCATCTTTGGTATCCATCTTGCCCACATATTCTAAATCATCATCTTCTTCATGAAGACTTTTGTATGAACCATCTTTTAATACTTCTCCACCAAAGCAATACAGTTTACCAAATCCATAGCGTTCTGTCATATATTGCACAATGTCATCTTCGTCTAGCAAATTGTACTCAACTACCCAATGGGGTAGCAAGCCAAGTGACTCTACAAGATGTTCCTTTGGTGTGTCATAGTGTAGTGTGTTAAGTGTTAGCATTGTATTGTCTCCTTCATTCCATTAAATATATGTGATATTACATCAACTGTCCACCCATTGCCAAGCATTTTGTAGCGTTGTGTATTGCTGACATGGTTGGTGTACCCTTCCGGCACAGTTTGTAATCTCTCGCACTCAAGTGGCGTTAGCTTGCGCCATGTGGTATCGCTTGTCAATGTCTTGGGTTCACGATGCCCACCACCCATTGTAGTAAGACATGGTGCCTTGCCATCTGGATGATATACCCTGCGTATATTGTCATTACCGCGAATGTCGGCATCTCCTACATGACATAGACCATCCTTGCTGAACACTAGCTGTCGCCTGTGTTTCTCAAAGTATGACTTGAGATTGCCACCCTTGAAATAGTTAGCGTCAATACAGTGTGCCTTGTCTCTGTCTACATGACCATCCTCTAGTATATCTTTGAGCAGGATACCTTTGTCATCAGGTAACTTGTCCATCGGAATGTTTGTCCAGTAGTAGCGTTGCCTATTCTGTGCAGACACGATCCGACTGTTGATGAATATAGGTTCGACACCTAATGCATCAGTGATTACATCCATAGACTGCTGTTTCATCCGCACATTTTCCAAAAGAAAATATCTAGGCTTTAACTCTTTTAGCAGTCGAACAAACTCCCAGAACAATTTACTTCGGGGGTCATCGAAATTTAATCTTTTCCCAGCAAACGAAAATCCCTGACATGGACTGCCACCAATCAATAGGTCAATCTGTGGCAAGTCATCTGCCTTAACATCACGCACATCACCTAGATGCACCATGTCCGGATAGTTAACCTTCGCTACCTTGATAGCGTACTTGTCTATCTCGCTGGCGTAATACTTGTCAACTTGGAATCCTGATTTCTGTAGTGCGATCTGACCGCACGACATACCATCAAACAATGATAATACATTCATCTGTAAGCACCTCTCGCTAAGTTTAATCCTATCAGCACCCCATCAAGATGCTGTAACATCTCTCTTGCTGGCATACGCCATGCCATGATTGCATCATTTGCAGTCAATTCGTAGCCACCATATTCCGCCGCGAAATTCACATCAAGTGTAGCTGACTGTTCATCTGACCTTGCCATGCGTTCAAGCTGTCTGTTGACTGCTTCCAAACGCACCCTAATCATTCGCTTTGTAACTCGCATTTTATGCAACATCCTTTCCGAACCAACGCTTGGCTGTCATGTCATTGATGACATACTTAGTGCCAGACTTCATGTCTTGCACGATCCAAGGATTTTTCCTTGCCCTAGTCTTATATCCAACAAGTGAGAATGTCTTGCCCTGCTGGTTGGCAATCTTGGTTGTGTCTAGATCAGACAGGTTGGCGAAAGTTTCTAGGTCACGTTCTTCTGCTGACCCTGCACCTTGTTCACGCACCTCAACTTTGAAGGTAACTTGTGAGTCATCGAATGACGCATTCCCTGCGTGTATCTCATACCCCTCAATGCCATGCTCCTCAAAAATTTCATTAAGTTTGTTGCGTAGTATTTTTGCTGTTGCTTTATTCATAATTTAACATCCCATTTTCTGTCGTTGTAATTTGTTCACACGTTGTTGCTTACGCATAGCCGTAACAGGTTTTCTATGTTTAGTCAAGATAGATTTTACCTTTACTGGCTTGCGATAAGTGATGATCCTTTTCGGCATCCTTCTTATCCCTTTTCCTGTCGTACTTTTTCCGGTCACGATAAGCACCTGCCCTGCGTCTAGACAAAGCCTGTGCTTTCGCAACAGGATTAATACGAAATGATTTACGCAATGTTCTGGCGTGGGCAGAATTGACCACCCTTGTATTTTTTGCCATTGATTACAGTGCCACCTTGCTCAACACGTGATACCGCAAGTAAGGATTTAGTTACTCGCTTGCTTAACATAGTACCCTTGCGTCCATACCGATTAGTGATACGGCGAGCCTGTAGGTTTTCCACACCCACATGATTGCGAATGATACCTGATACGTTCTTAGTAAATACAGTCTTAAACATTTTTAGTCTCCTAATTAAAAGTTTTACAAAATCGCAGAATATATTCCGCTTGTCACATATTTATTAGAGCTATGACCAAACCCTATAACTAACCCAAACCCTATAGACCTGCGTTAGTAATTTCTATTTCATACCCTAGCTTTTCACTAATGTCAAGCACCTGATACCGATAAAATGTTTTGCGTCCACATAAATCCGCAAGAAACTGGGATTTGCTACACTTCGGGTAAAACCTAATCTCACCATAATTTTCTTTACGTTCAAAAAATAACTTATCCATTATAGCATGTCTCCCTGCCATTCATCTAATGCACAGTCAATCGCATCCATTGGTGATAGCCCATCTTCGTGAAAGTCACGCCACGTTAAGTCAGGCATATCGTGTATTCCAACGCCAATCTTTGCAGTGCAAATTCTATCACACTCTTTTACAAATTTATCAAAAGTCATTTCATTACCTCATATTGCTAATGCTTGCACATGGTACGCACTAACGGCGTCACCTGTTGGTAGTTTTTTGTTGGCACTGTTGCCAGCTACATAGTCGCACCATGTATCCCACCAATATTCAGCACCTTTTATCTGGCAAAATTCCACATATTTTTGTATCTTTTTCCGGCGCAATTCCGGCTTGGTTTTCTTGTCAAGTTTGGTGGCCGAAGCTGCCCAGCCTAACCTAGTTAAGTTGTGGCTATCCAAACAAGCTACATCGAAGCCCAAACATTGGGCGACAAAACTTGCTTTCACCATTCCAAGTGATGGCACCGTTGTGAGTAATTCCACTGCACCAACAACATCATCATTTTGTTTGCACTCTAATAATCCATCATAAATGGTGGACTTGTTATCTAATATAAATTGATAGCCGTTACGCTTGGCACTGAATAGATACTTGCTATCTGCACCAAGTTTACGAACATCCGAAAGCTGGTTGCCCACTGATTGTAGTGGTTGCTGTATTGTGCAAAGCACAAATGCAACAATATCCACTAGCCCATCAGGTGACGACCAACCATGCTTTGCCATTACTGGCATATCACGCTTGTACATCGTACTATCTCCTAATCACATTTAGGGTATACTGCTGCCCCGGCAGACACAACTGTAGTGTCATGGGCTACTACCCTATTTGTTTTGGGTCACTGATTGGATTTACACGTTAGTCACCAATCTGAATATTTATCTTGCTACTAGGCTACCACCTAGCTTTGCATATTGTCAATAACCTATTTTACTTTTTGGCATAGGTCATATAACGCATTGCTTGGCGTACGCTTGGCAAAGCTACCCTTAATATTTTGGCATACTTTGCCTGAGTAATTTTCCCAATATCTAGCACGCATTGTACTAGTTTCTATTGTAAAAGCATGGTCAACACGATCAATTCTCGCTTGCTTTACACGTGCCAAAGCACGTTCTCGCTTACCTAGTCTAGCCATTGGGTTTACCTCTCGCACCAATTTGATTT
>Ga0098037_1000116_pt1 | contig 54099 bp, 54 predicted proteins | sample 5_EtaG_FD_75050 | JGI IMG/M metagenome (GOLD analysis project Ga0098037, IMG submission 75050) | Marine viral communities from the Subarctic Pacific Ocean - 5_ETSP_OMZ_AT15132 metaG | ecosystem: Environmental > Aquatic > Marine > Oceanic | place: Pacific Ocean | collected 2015-01-08 | reverse complement strand
GGTGTTACCAATTGTACTCCTTCAAATGGATTTTTAGCCATAGCTCTTTTTATTCATTTACAAAATTAATATACTAATCACAAAATTTCTAATAGGTTTTCACAGATTTTCTCAAGGTCTATGGTTTTTCCTTATGAACTTTGTTTATTTTTTGCTAATTCTTCTTTTACACGGTTGTTTCTTTCCTTTTCATTCTGCTTTCTGTTCTCTAATTCTAATTTCTTTGCATCAAGAACACCTTTTTGTCTCGCTTTCTCAACTTCTAGTAAATCAGGTACCCCGTCTCTATCAGCATCTCCTCTCAAAGACATAGCCTGTGATCTCATCTCAGCTATACGCTCTTGAGATTCTCTATCTTTTTGTTTCTCTACAGCCTTAAACTCTCGTTCAGCCTGGCTATCTTGCATCTCCATCTGCTTCATTTGCTGAGCTGACTGCTGTGCTTGTTGCTGCATTTCTTTCTGCTGCTGTGCCATACGCTCTGATGAGTCCTTAAGTTTACGTGCAATATTCTGCGATGACCCAGAAGTATAAATAGATACTAGGTCAGCAATCTGAGCATTACCATTCTGTATAGCAGCCTGTGCTAGCTGACGTAAGTCATTAAACAGCTGAGTATCATTATTAGAATCAGATACGTGTACATCAAACTCTGTTTCTGAAAACTCGCTATACTGTTGTACAAACTGTTGGCCTAAATCATCAAGTAGGAAAGATCCACGCTGAGGATTATCTTTGTAGGCAACCTTACATGCTTCTAAATATTTATGTAGTACAAGTCTACGGAACTCAGAGTCAAGCTGGAACCAACGCTCTGTTACTTTAGCAAACTGACTTATCTCTGCTTGTACATTTCTTACAGCCGCACGAGTACCAATCTCTCCTTCTCTTGCTCCCTGTACTCCTGCAATCTTACCCATAGTAGCCTCGATGTTAGCAAGATAGTTAGTTAACATCTGGATACCTGTAGTATTAGCACCCATAGAAACCTCTTGGGTAATAAATGTATTAAAAGAACCTGCGGCTTTACCCTGAGCAGGTCCCTTTAGTACTTCCTGAGTTGGGTCAAGGAACATCACCTTATCAATTGCCGTATACTGTAACCATTCTGCAGGGTCCCATCCAGAAGGTATCAAAGCAGTATTTACAGCAGTAGCTGTTCCTTTAAACGTAGCGATCTCAAGCTCTCGTTTCCAAAATCCTATATCATAAGCATAATCAAAAGGCTTAAGTAGATCCATACAAGATTGTACTTTATAACCATTTGTATTACAACTCATGCCAATAACAGGCGGTGTACCTGAAGATAAATTAGTCATTGACTTTGAGCTGTGTGCCACAGGTTCCATCTTAACATAAATGTCTTGACCTATCTTAGTGCCTCTAAGCCACTCGTTAATCCACATATATTTAACAGTCTCTCCGAGCTCTTCTTTTGGCTTGTAGAATTCATTTACATATGTAATCTGCTCGTCGCCAAGCTCGTCTATATATGTAAGTCTACCAATCTTACGACGTGACCTCCAGTATACAGTTACTTCTCTAATCTCTCCTTTCTCATTAAAGTCCCCTCCAAAAGCATACTTCTCAATAACATTAGGAGAAATAAGTTTAATATTATCATCAGCTGTTGATCCATTATCTGTACCAGTAATTTCTCCGGTATTAGATACTAGACTAGCTAAGTCTCCTCTATTAGATAAGAAATAATCTGACTGGTAGTCAGAAAGGTACTGGTCACGCTCTTCTAATTTCTTTACATCTTTATCTGTAAGATGATCCCAATAGTCATCCATAATCTGTCCTATAGATCTATACTGGTAAATTACAATAATATCTCTTTCGTGTAAATACAACGAAGATCCTCCGCCCATAGTAAAGACATTACGAGGATCTATACGTCTCATTACTGGTCTGCCTCCTAGGACATCACACTGAATAACCTGTTCTCCTGATACTAGAAGATCCTCAAAAGTTCTACGGAATAAAAACTCAAAGTTATTCTCTTTATACTCTCTTGTTAAGATAAGGTTAGCTGTCTTCTCTGCAAGATCCTGGTAGTCATAAGTCATAAACTGCTTAATCTTCTCTACTTCTTTTTGCACAGCCTTCTCGTCTGGCTTTTTAGCCAGTATAGCTAGTGTCTTCTCAAACAGCTTTTCTTTTAACTCTTCTTCCTTTCTAGTATTAGAGTCTTCATCCTTACCAGAGATGTATACCTTAAACTCTCTCTTTCTAGAAATGTAGTCTCCTAGTAGTAGATCAATTTTAGCATTACCTATACCAACATGTTGGAACTTAGCCGGAAAGTTATCTAAATCTAATTGAGCTGGATTAATATACTTTTCAAAGTTCCGTACATCTATGATGTTCGCTCTAAGGTTATAGTTCTCTGTTTTGTTTCCAAACTCTCCTCTATAATATTCGTTACTTCCTACAAGTCCTTCTGAGAAATCAATACATTTTTTGTACCATTTGTCATTTTTCTTTGTATCTGATACTTTCTGGTTAGGAAAGTTATAACCTGTATACTTAATATTCTCGTCTGTCCCTCCAGTATAGTTTTTTGCCATGATAATCTACTTAAGTTGCAAAATTAATCAAAAAATCTTTTTCTTGAGGAAGATACGCCTCTTTTTGTAAAGTATTTGTTTTCTAAGAAGGTCATTCTCTTCTCTGTGTGGTCTTTTTTTGCTTTATGCATAGTTTCATCGTACCAAAACAACATAATTAATGCAGAAACTCGGTCAAAGTTACCTTTTGGATTCCATCTAATCAATTCTTTTAGTAATGCTGGCGATAACACAGTAGTTAAAACTAAATTATCGTTATTAGGCGAAATAGGCCCCATTAACCAAGAGTTAATATAATCTAGTCCTGTATCGTTAATTCTACCTGAGTTATAAATTCCTTTAGATGTATTACTTCCTACCTTATATGTATCAGAGTTTCTAAGTTGGTATGGAGTTTCTGCTAACAAGTATGTACAATTGTTCTGCACAAAATAATTAAACAAACCTATAAAGTTCTGCTCGTACATACCTGTAGCCTTATAATACATAAGTAAACGTCTACAAACTTCGTAGAAAAACTTTGGGTCATCTGTACGTCCCGTATATTCTGCCACAATAGTTCTAGTTAATCTATCAAAGACTATAATAGAAGGTAAAGAATCTGTAGTAGCTTTTGCTTTATCTACAACGTCAATACCCGCTATATATCTTCTAGAGTCTATTTCGTCTTCTTCATTCCTTTTAGGCTTTGCATATAGTTCTACTAAGCCTTGCTTTCTTTCAGTCCTGTCTAGAGGAAATGTACGTATAGGTAATTGATCCTGGACTGTCTCAAAGTATACCTCTTCTTTGTCATTAAACTTTAACCACCCCTTGTAAGCAGCATCTAGGAATCTTTTCTTCTTACCTCCTAGCACCTCTGATAGTTGATCTTTGAGTAACACAGTAGGAAATCTAGTACCCTCTGTTACAAGGAATGCTTCAGAAGGTAGAAGTGGATTATTAATAATATGTACCTGATATCTAGTAAGATCTTTACGCTTCTTATCTCTTGCAACATCCTCCTCCATCATAGCAGAGCTTTCGTCTGTAATAAGATTAGGCCCTTTCTTATGCTTGTTACGAGTCTGAATTACAGGCACAAAGTATCCTATCTTACCCCTAGACTCAAAAGTATCATCAAACGCTAAGCAGTTGTATTGGTCTGGATTACGGAATACATTCTCTGCAAATAATACAGATCCCCCTTGAGTATAACCACCTGTACCTAACATCCATAGCACCTGGCGCTTAAACATCTTCGATGCTTCTGCTCCTTCTAATGCACCAATAGTTTCTACAAGAATATCAAAGAAACCAATCTCATCTAGCATTACTAGGTTAGGACGACCTGCATTACCTGCTAGCGGATTATTTCTAAAAGTTCTATGGTATAGATATGAGCCGTCTACATTCTTAAGAAACGATCCTTCTTTCTTTGACCCTGACCATCCTTTATACAGCGGACTAGGGAATATAGAAGACTCGTACTCAAACTCACCAGGTAGATTACGCATACCAAACAAAATCTTATCTAGTAGTGGACCTGACCATTTAGAATCAATAGCTCCTATAACTGTATCTGATGTAAGCGGTCTTTTATTTTTCTTAGCTCGTAGATATTCATCATAGTCTATAGCACCTCCTGTTAGCCAGTTATGTGCCCCAATACCTGCGGATGCATATGACTTACCACCTCCACGGGCCTGTATAGATATAAGATTCTTAGCTGAGTTTTGGTATAAAGGCTTGCCTAAGTTTTTGTCATGGATAGTTCTTAGGTACGCTCGAGCAGGCATATACTTCTTTGTTAAATCTTCTTCTCGTATTACACCTAAAGAAATGTACTGAGTCAACATTCCCATCTCTTCAATAGACGCTCGGTCTGGTCCTAGAAATCTATTACAGGTTATTTCAGTATCATCTGTAAATCCCGAGAACCCTCGGCACTCTTCATAGATAAGAAACAACTCCCAGTCTATATCACGTAGCCAAGGCTTGCCAGGTTTCTGGGCAAGAGTCCTAGGATCTTCTACAAGAATATTATGGAAGTTTATATAATAATACAAAGGGCCGGGAATCCATTTACCAGATTCCCAATGCCCTTCAATTATTCTTCTCTTCTGGAGTTTCCAAAAATCTCGATACTCATAGCGGTCAGCTATAGGATGAAGATTAGGGATCTCAGGCAGAACAAAAGACGAATTATTTACTGTCGTCCAAAAGTTCATCTTCGAGTTCTGGTTCTTCTTCTTCTACTTCTGGAAATACTACTTTAATAATCTTACCTGTTTCAGTATGCATAAAATAGTTTCTAAACAAGAATCCATACTCTTCTCTAAACTTCTCTTCGTCAAAATCTACAAAGTCTTTAACTTCTACATTCTCTTCTAGCATCTTATCTACTACTAGTTGTAAAACCTGTATCATACCATTCTGGTAGTTTACAGCTTCTGTAGCTTTAAGGTTAAAGTCTTGCATTTCTTTTCCGATCGCGTTGATCTTCTGCAGGGTTACTTGGTGGCTTGCCGGCGCACTAGTTTTCTTCTTACTCATTTGTTTTAGATTTCACCGCTCTCTGATAATGAAAGCGAATTTATATTAGAATTTTCTTCGTTAGTTAGTTCGTCACAGATCTTCTGGTAATCTTTATAGATAGCATATGTATTTCTGTGCAGCTTATCAAGATCGCCCCCATTCTCTAAATCATACTCTTGATTCTTTAGGTAAGCAGATCTTTTCTTTATCATCTCGTCCCAGTCCGCTAGAGCCTTCTGTGCCTCTGTAAGCATTAACCCCCTGTAAGTCTCTAACATACTACTCTCTGAGTCTGACTCCCAGTCCCACGACTTAGGAAGTAAACCTTTTACATTCTCTAGCTTATTTGGATCATAGTACATTAGAGACTTCGGATGACATACAAGGTGCAAAGCCCACATAGTTTTAGAAGACGTTGTTTTTTTCTTTGTCTTATCTCCTTTATATGTAAGACCAAACTGAGCATGATGCTTCACTTCAGGAAACACCTCCCAGTAATTACGCTCTGTATCAAATATTTCTGTTCTTCTTGATAGCATTCTTTTTCTTTAGTGTTGCCATGGTCTGGCGAACTTTATGCATCCTAGCTTTCTTAGGAATAAACTTACCAAATAGACTAATGTGAATCGTCAGGGCTGTCTCCGGGTCGAACAGATTGTCCTCCCCCTTCTTGATCTCCGACATTTTTGATACTGTAAATTTTCCCATCATCGCTAGCAAACTGCTTACTCTCTCGGGACTCAGTTTGTACTTCTGGGATAGGATCTCTATCAACTGGCTCTGGCTCTTTTGGTAGTTCTGCATAATTTAACTTAAACTCTATAGACATATCATCATCTAAGTATATGTCAAGAACTGGCGATAGCTGTGAATCTTTCAACACAGGCTTACCTAAGTAGTTCTTTTGTTTTAACCTAGCAATAATATTATTAAGATGATTAGCTTTTAAATCTAGTTTCTCTCTAATCTTTCTTCTAATGTCAGTACTCATAATATACTCTGACCTCTCCGGCTGTGGGAGATTACGATACTTGTCATTGTAGTACATAATACTAGCTAATACTGAAAGTTCTTTGTTTGTAAGAGGACTAGCTTTTGTAGCTGAGCCGTCAACCTCGTATACCAAAAAATTTATGATCGCCAAAAATTGATCATAGATTCTATCTTTGTTAGTTGGGACCTGTAAAGGGTAAGATTTCATTGCTCTCTTGTGTTCTTTCAAGCACAAATATATAAAAATCTTTATTCACATAACAAATTGTGTGAAAATTTATCCCTAACTTTGTGTCGATGTTAGATATCCAATCTAAACATAATCCTACTTCATCAGAAAGTATGACCAAAGATAATAAGTCATCAGATATTATTCTGATCAACTCATCTTCCTGTGGCTTTACTACTGCTAACAACCTAAAAATTAATTTATGAAACGACTATTTTTCGATATAGAAACCAGTCCTTGTGTAGGATGGTTCTGGCGTCCTCACTGGAGGACTCGATTAAGTTACAATAATGTAATAGAACATGCAAAAATTATTTGCGTCTCGTATAAATGGCAAGAAGAGGAAGAAGTCCATACATTGGACTGGGGCAATAAAAAAGATGACAAGAAACTAATCAAGGAATTCGTTAAGATAATGAACACAGCTAACGAAATTGTAGGACATAACGGAGATCGCTTCGATATACCTTGGGTTAGAACAAGAGCACTTTACCACGGAGTCCATAACGTACCTAGATGGCAAACACTAGACACACTAAAGTCAGTCCGCTCTAATTTAAACTTACCTTCTAATAGACTAAATGATATCGGTCAGTATTTTGGTCTAGGAGAAAAAATAAAGGTAGACGGCGATCTATGGCAGAACATTGTATTCGGAGATGCTAGCCGTATGGAAGAAATGATTGACTACTGCGAGCAGGACGTACTCCTACTACAACAAGTGTATGAGAAGATCATAGGTGTAGTACCACTAAAGTCTCATGCAGGAGTAATCAAGGGCGGCAGCAAATGGTCATGTCCCAACTGCGGCAGCGTTGACCTAATCCGCAACGGTACCCATGTTACTACTGCAGGCACGGAGAAACAAAAAATGCAGTGTAAGTCTTGCAAAAGATGCTATAGGATTACAACTAAACAGTACTCTAAGTTCTTAGAATACAAAATTAAAAACAACGTTTAGTTTTTTCCTAGCCGATTTAGTTATAAGTTATAAATTGTAATTCGTATATTTGAATATGTCAAATCTAAGACATCCATTAGAAGAAGAAACTAGAGGATTAATTGTATTTCCCCTACCCGATGAAGAGTATGAATACCTATGTAGTTTACATGGGCCATACTTTGTCCTTGTAGTCGCACAATTACTCGAGTGGACCAAAGAACTCGAAGAAAAAGACCTACATGGTGCAACTAGTGGGGAGATCAGAGACAAGATCAATGAGCTTCTAGACGAAAACTTCCTGGGTGATATAGTGAGACGACTATATTTTAATAATCTTAAATAAAAAAGGAGGCATATCTAACTACTGGGGGGTCAACCTCCAGTAGTTTTTTTGTCCATTAGTATTATGGAAAGTAACATAAGAGAAAAAGTAGATGCGCTACTAAAAGAAAACGCAAGAATCTGGGCAAACCTGCATATGAACAATGCATATGACCTAGGTAGTCACGAAGCAGCTGATGCTCGTTGGCAAGAACTGTTAGCACAGATCAAAGAACTAGACCTTGAAACATGGGAACTACTGTCGGTAACAGAAGATGTCGAACCAACTGACTGGGATGAACCCAACTTTATAGACACAGATAAGTTAGCAGAAGCTGAGGAAAAGATTAAGTCTATGGAAAGATGTGATCTAGACCAGGAGGAATGTTTAAGCTGTGGAGCTTGACTTTTAAAAAATTATGTCGTAGCTTTGCGCTACTGATTAGCAATCGTAGCTAATTAATAATTTCTTCTACCTCCTTTTTTCTTTGGTTACTTTCTTTTAGAAGAAATGCCCCCGTATAAAGTGCGGGGGTTTTTTATGTCCCCCTACCCAGGATCTGAAAAACTCATGTGGAAGAGACCGCTGGTAATACCTATAGCTACCCCGGCAATTGCTTGGGCCAACGGGCACTACCCCCGTGGTCTTTTGTGGCAATTTCGCCAACTAACCAGGTAGTATTCAGTTTCAGTTATGGCATCAGCTACAAACACTCAAGCATTTACTGCTTTATTCAACGACATCAAAGCTAACGGTAGGGAGGTACAGTCTCTCAGTTCAGCAGAGTACTTTACTAACAGGGTACCTATCGTCGAGTTCCTTACCAAGCTTCGTGCTAAAGGTAACTTCGTCTCTTCGTTAGGTCTTACATCTGTAGAAGACGGCGGCAAGCTTCGTCTATCAGCTGACGGACGTGCTACTATCTGGTTCTCTTGTGAGGACTGGGAGAGCAACATCGTTGTCAGCAAGTCTATTAGTCAGCGTATGGCCAGCTTATGTAGCGACACTAACTACAGAGCAGAGTCTAACGGAGGCGTACAAGCTCTGAACGACTGTCTTGGTCTACTAACGAAAGCCTTTGTTGGTATGCACAAGCAGACAGGAGCAACTATGGTCGCTGTTTAGCGTACTAACCTCTCAGGTAGCCTTCGGGCTATCTGTTTGGTTCACTATCATCTCATATGATATATGTATATGGTATTTTCTATCTATGACCACTAACAGGTAGATACATTCTTTTATTTTACTTTACTATGAACAAGTTCATTGTTATCAACGGTGTTGTCACTGTTCTTGAGTACGTTGTTAATCCTAATGCGTAACTCATGCACTCATCAAGAGTATAATTTGTACAAGGTTTAGGGAGGGCACCTTTGAGCTCTCCCAACCAATCTTTTATCAATGAAACGTCCAATATATAAACGACAGGACAGAGCGTGTCCCAACATTGTTAAGCCCTTTAGAACCAATGAAGAAGATAAAGAAATACGACGACCAAGATCCACCAAGCTTAGTAGATAAGATTATGTGGTATTTCTTGTGCGTTTATCTAACAACTATTATTACCGTCTGCATACTTGCAGCGATGAGTATTATATAATGCTTTATTAGAGAGATGAGTCAAGCAATACCACTGACTATTCTGAGATAGTGTCAGCCGTAATGGATAAGCACTCTAATAATTAATTTACAGGAGCTGGACCCTACCTACAAGTGGGTCCTTTTTATAAATATTGTTTTATTATGGATAACATTAATCCAAACCGAGTTGTGTCCTGGACAGAAACTGCCTGGAAAGAACACAAGCAAGCAGAAGATGCATTAGTTGCAGAAACTAAGAATCGTATGAAAGAAATACAAAGAGAGATACGTGCTCTTGAATCTGAGCAAGATGCTCTAGATTGTTGGCTAGATAAAAATTCTTTAAAAGGCTAATGGATTTTTTAGAGAACTTATGTGTAGGATTTGCATGGAGCAAACTGCCAAGCTATGACAAAGAGTATCTGTATGATATGTATAGGACCGTTAAGTATAATAACAAGTGTCCTAAGACTAATGAGGTTATGGATAATATCTATCCTAACCGTGGTAATTTTAAATTCTTTTTACACAAGCCTAAACTAGACCGATACATGAACAGCTCACCTAAGCGTAATGAGACCTATGCGTCTCATCTGCTTAATGGGCGTAAGTATTATATGGTGTGGACTTGTGATCACCTTGAAAATGAGAAATCATGAATTCTTTTAAATTAATTTTAACTACAATCCTTAGTGGATTTATAATTGTATTGAGCACTAATGCTCAAGAGACTCAGGAAGATCTAGATGGATCTGCATTTATCGACATTCTCGTCGAACAAATAATTGCGGATATGCCTAAAGATGACGAGCATACTTCATTGAAAGATGATTTTATTTCGCATCTTGATGAGCTAATAGATCCTTCTATTATATATGATGGGTCATATCGTAGACTAGATAACTTATGTGATGACGTGCCTGCTGATGTAGGTGTGTGCTCTGACGTTGTTATCCGTGCTTTCCATAAAATAGATATGTGTTTAGCTGAGCATGTGCGTGCTCTTCGTGTGACTCAGGGACTTCCGATTGATCGTCATATTGATCATCGTCGTGTTAGGAATATCGGTGCTTTGTTTACTGCAGAGGGCTGGAGCGTTAAGTATAAAGGCAAACTTACGCCTATTTATAAAGGCGATATTATCTGGTTTAAAATGCCAGGCAATCTTGATCATATTGCTATTGCTATGGAAGATGGTGTTCAATATACTCATCCTCCAAAAGTCTTACACAATATTGGCTATGGTCAGGTTGTAGATAAGCAGCCTTGGGCATATGAAGTTTACGAAATCTATCGTATACCAACTATCGAGTAGTTTTTCTCCGTGGGGCAGATTTAGGTCTGCCCCTTTCTGATCCGTTGCGAGCCCTGTTCTTTGATTGGGGCTCCATTCGGATCTTTCCTCTTTTAGAGTGTGAAGCATCTAGGCCGTCACCTTTGCCATAGGTTCCAGATTTTCTGTTGGCTTTGTTGCTTTGCACTCTTTTCTTTTTGGCAGACTTCTTAGATGAGTATTCTGTATCATACTTCTTCTTCTTTGCTCTTGACTTTGCATTCTTTGCATAGTGCTTAGCTGTTTTGGAAGTTCCTGTACGTTTACCTGCTAATTTATTTCGTGCCATTTTACAAATATAATACTTTTTACTGATGAAAAATCTTATTAAAACTAATCCGTACTTAATTGTACTTATGTTCTGGCTAATGATATTTAGCTGCACGGGCTGCACTAGTAGCCGTTCTACTTATGGTAACTCTGGCTCACATGGTTGGGGACAAGAAAGTAAATGTGGTAAGAAGAAGCCAGGTAAGTGGCAGAGAACGTCAAGTCGTGAGACAGATCGTAATGGAAATGTTCAATGTCATACTTGGTGGTAAATGGGTTTTGATTTATATGGATTAGATCCTATGGTTAATCCTGATGGTCCTCCGAAGCCAGATACAGTTCAGTTCGGTGAAGATGGATTTCATGAATATGCAGAGCTTCAACATGAATTTGAACAAGCTAACACAGGTGTATATTTTAGAAATAATATCTGGTATTGGAGACCATTGTGGGAATATGTGTGCTTTCATACTCCATGTTGTACAGTTATAACTGAAGAAGATATGGAGAATGGCTTTCAGAATGCAGGCCACGAAATAAGTGAAGAGAAATCTATCCTGATGGGTAGAATTCTTATGGATTTAGTTAACGATGGAAGCGTTGCTTCTCATGAGTTAACAAGACAAATGGAGCTAGATGTTCAACCTGATGAAACTTGTCCTATCTGTGAAGGTAGTGGGCAACGTGATGATATGTATGTTCAGGGAGATTGCAATGGCTGTCACGGTAAAGGCACTCGTAGGCCTTTCAGTACAAATTATCATTTTAGTATTGAGAACGTACGAGAATTCGCAGAGTTCTGTCTGATGTCAGGCGGTTTCTCTATTTGTTAATTTTTAATTTTTTATAACTATCATGAATAGTTTTACAGAAGCCTTGGCAACAGGCAAAGTTGTCGTTCGTAAGTGTTGGACTAATAAGAATAATTCTGAGCAGGTAGCTGTTCAATTCTTCCAGCAAATTGAATCTCCTCAGACTACTAATAGTTTAGTATCTCTAGCTCAAGGAATTAATCCAGTACAGACTGTAAGTGCAATCTTCTCTTTTGCGAAAGAAGTAGCTCAACCTTTGTTGGGTGGTACGGATATGGATTTCTCTGATATGGGAGAGAATAAAGCAATATTTGCTTCTCAAATGTTTAAAGGACAGGATGTTTCTATCCAAGTAACAGAGAACTTTACTGCTAATCCATATAGCAACTCTCATCAGCCAAAGATTAATCCTGGCACAGGAGAGATTGTAACTGGATTTAATTCTGATACAGGTAGCAATGATCCTGTGTACCGTCATACTGAATTGGTACCGGGTGCTGTTGCTACTCATACTTGGGCTGCAAAGCCTACAATGGAATCAGTTGCTAGCCCAGGCATCGATGTTAATGATTTATTAACTCGTTAATGTAACTGATATTTTCAAAGTAGAGGAGGGGATGACAATTAATCTAAACAGGTATGTTGTCCCCTCTTTTTTTTTAACTTAAAATTTGGAACTTATGGGAAATAAGATATGGAGCTCTCAAGAAGAAGCTCATTTATTATATGAAGCTAGAAAGCAAAAGCTAACAAAGATAAGTAACGTAAAAGGTAACAAAGGAATGCCTTACTTACCTACTGATTGTAAGAAAGTACAGAAATTAGCAGAGGAGATATCTGCTAAGTATGGACAGACAAGAAAGGTAGGTTCCTTGATTAGTAAGTATAGAGATATAATGACTATAGTAGGTAAAGTGGATGGGGTTACAGTTGATAGTATAACTGATTCTTATATTGAAAATGCAATTACGGAAAAGAATAATGCAATGTTAAGTCTAAGATTAGAGCATATGGAAAGTAGTTTTGATCCTGATCCTGCTCCTGACTCTAACTATCTTATGATTGATTTAGTTAGATTTAATAGAGCGTGGGGCAATAGTACTAATGTTTGGGATTGTTTAAATGAATCCTCTGTATGTGACTAATGAAGAACCTTGAAGTTAAAATATTTGTAACTGCGGTTACTTTGTTAGAACTTCTCGATGAAACCGAGGGTGATGCCAAGTTTAAGAATAAGCTTAGGTATCACCTTAACGGTGTCGAGAAAGAAATAAATAAAATAGTATCTGTGTCTCTTGACCACAATGATACTAGTCTGTTAATATCTAGTGCATCTCAAGCATTAGAGGATTCTATAGATAAAGTCCTAGAAAGATAAGTCTAAGCTCCTGTAGCTCAACTGGATAGAGCAACAGCCTTCTAAGCTGTAGGCTACAGGTTCAAGTCCTGTCAGGAGTACAATTAAATTACCAATTATGAAAAATATTCTAAAAAAACTAAAGAGATTATTTGTACACACAACCGATGAGGTTTATGTCGTTGTTGTTGTTACATTAGTCGACCGTAAAATTGCTGTAGCTCTGGTTACCCGTGACCAAAAGAGTGCTATAGATTATATGTCTAGACATAACGAAATGGTTACGAATCAAGGGGTATCAACTGCTTGGTTCTTTAAATCTGCAATAAGATGAATAGAGAGATAGAAGAATTTGATATTGATTTGGTACTAGAATTAGAGTACTATGAGGAAGTTCCGGGTACATATTATGATCCACCTGATGGCGGGTATGTTGTTATTACCGATGTCTTTCATAAGGGGGAGTCTATTATTGATATAGTTAGCCCTGTAATTAGAGATAGATGGGAGAGGGAGTTGTATGATGAACTAACTGAAGAGCTTAATACTCCTCCTGAAGACTGATGATATACCTGATTACTAACCAGTTAGAGCTGTTCAAAAAGTATCCACCTACTATTCAACATAAGTCTCTAATTGATATGATGAAAGATATTCACTATCATCATATACTAGCAATCGACACCGAGACGGAGGGATTTGATCCACATACGTGTGCTCTTATCTATCTTCAAATCGGTACAGGCGAGAATGAATATGTAATAGACGTCGCCTCTGTAGATATATCTCCTCTAAAAGAACTACTGGAGTCTCGAACTTTAATTATGCATAATGCAAAGTTTGATCTTCGGTTCCTATTTAAACAAGGGTTTAACTGTACTAAAGTCTTTGATACATTCCTAGCGGAATCTGTCTTAACAACTGGTATGGATAAGCCGGCTGGCTATCGTGGTCTAGATGGATGTCTTCGTAGGTACTGTAAAGTACAGCTACAAAAAGAGATCCGAGGATTAATACACAAAGAAAGATACTCGACAAGAGTGATCCAGTATTCTGCAGCTGACGTGCAATATCTGCATAAGCTCAAAGAATCACAGGAACTTGCTCTTGATAACAATGATCTTTCCTCTTGTGCATCCCTCGAAAATAAGTTCGTTGTAGCTCTAGCTTATATAGAGCACTGCGGTATTCATTTAGATACGGCAGCCTGGTCTGTTAAAATGCAGGAAGATAAACGTAAACAAGCTATAAAGGTTGAAGAACTAAGTAATTGGGTAATAGATAATTATCCTGGTTCTAAGTTTATCGACAATCAGCTTAGCTTGTTCGAAGAAGGTACAAAGTGTTCTATTAATTGGAACTCAGATAAACAAGTCCTTGAGTTATTTAAACTTATAGGTATTGACACCTGGGATACCAAAGCTAATAAACACAGTGTAGATATGAAACTTATTAGTAAACAGGTAGATAAGTTTGAGATCCTGAAGACTTACATAGAGTATAGTAAAACTACTAAACTCGTGAGTTCTTTTGGTCAAACTATTCTAGATTCTGTTAATAAGAATACAAATAGAATTCATACAACATTTAGACAGATAAAGGATACTGGTCGTATGTCTTGCGGCAATCGACGTACAAAAAGTCCTAATCTGCAACAGATACCTTCTGATGATAGACATAGATCTTGTTTTACAGCTGAGCCTGGTAACAAGATTATTGTATGTGACTATGCTTCTCAAGAGTCACGTATACTTGCTGATATCTCTAATGAACCTAACCTTGTGAAGTTTTACACTTCTGGAGGTGCGGATCTACATTCGTATGCTGCTCAGGTAGTATATGAAGAACTAGCTACTGTCACACTTGAGGATATAAAGAAGTTCCACAAGGATAAGCGACAGGTAATGAAGGGCTTCAACTTTGCACTAGCCTATGGCGGTACGGGTGAGACGGTTAGTAGAAACCTGAACATTCCTATTGATATAGCTAAACGTGCGGAGGAGGATTACTTCAAAGCTTTTAGTGGATTGAAGAATTATTTTGAGATAGCAAAGAAGAAGCCACTGTCAACTGGGTATGTTTTAATTGATCCTGTAAGCAAACGTAAGTCTTTTATAGATTTCTATGATGACTTTTTAGCCTTACAAGAAAAGATAGATACACCTGGTTTCTGGGATGATTACAGGCAGAATAAATCATTTGAGACTGAAGAGTACTTAGAATATTACAAGCCTACTGTAAGAGAATACTTTAAAATGAAAGGTATTATCGAACGTAAAGGCCTAAACTATGTAATTCAAGGTACAGCTGCATCTCAAACAAAGTATGCTGGTATCAAACTATTTAAATGGATCATGGATAATAACTACTTTGGTGTAGTTAGGATTGTTAATCTAGTTCATGATGAGATAGTTGTAGAATGCCCAGAAGAGATCGTAGATGATGTTAAACCAAAGGTTAAGCAGTTTATGGAAGAAGGCGCTAATAAATTTATGCGGCGGATACCTATGATTGCTGATCCAGAAATATCCAACCATTGGAAAAAGTAATAATAGACCCTATGTTCTATGCCGGTATGGCTAGAGTAGATAGAAGAGAGGTATTAGATAAGATAATCAAGAGGGAAAATCTCCCTCTTGTTTTATCTGTACCTGATGCTGACGATGATGAAGCTTAGAGGATTCTTCAAATAGTATCTGATTATTTTAATGTATCTATGAACGCTGTACTAGGTCATAGAAAACAACACGAAGTTGTAACTGCCCGTCATTGGGCAATGTATTTAATTAGAGAAACATTAGGAACTACATATGCTAGTATAGGTCAATACTTTATGTATCGAAAGATGACAAGAAGTGGAGAGAGAGTTACCATGTTTAAAGATCATGCTACTGTTTTGTATGCTTGCAATAAAGTAAAAGACTATATCCAAGTGTATCCTGAAGAGGCTCAAACAGCTAAAATACTTAATAATTTATTGTGATGGCTGCTAAAGACAGAACAATACAAAATCAAGCTAAAGTTATTAGAGAAACTTGGAGTGAACTACAAACACTCAAACGTATACTGATAGAGGAATACCCTGATATATGGAGGAAAATTAAAAATGAATTACCATGACGATTAAAGAAATGCGTAGAGACAAGATGCAAGAAGCTTTAGATTATTACGACTACGTAACTGACGCTGCGAAAGCTCTAGGAATTACCAAAGAGTGCTTATGGAGAAATATAAAACGACACGGACTTGAAGTAACAAGTACAAAAAGAACATAACAATGACTAGAGATGAAAGACAAATACAAAGTTTAAATGCATGGGCAGTCCAGGGATACCAGGGCTGTCTTCAGGCTGTGACCGGATTCGGTAAGACTAGGGTAGCCATGATGGGCATCCGTGGGCTAAAGAAGAAAGGTTTAATAGAGACAGCTACTGTTACCGTACCTACTATTGTTCTTAAAGAACAGTGGGAGGAAGAGCTCCAAGCTTTTGGCATTGCGGATATTACTACAGTTGTAGTTAATAATACAGCTGCTATGAGACCTTCAGAGTTTGGGTGTGATCTTTTAGTTTGTGATGAGGTTCATACTGTTCCTACTGATACTAGAGACGTTATACTAGATATAGAACATGAATACTTTCTGGGTCTGTCTGCTACTATCAAGAGGCAGGATGGACGTCATGAAGATATTCTTAACAGGTATGCCATCTTTGATATAGTTACATTTGAACAGTGTCTAGAGCACGAATGGATTAGTCCGTACAAAGTGTATAATGTTCCTGTTATGATGACGCTTAAAGATATGTCTGAGTACACAAAAGCTAACAATCAGTTTCGTCATGTAGCATCTCAGATTAGTGCATATGGACCTGATACTTTACGTACAGCAAATACCTGGTTAAGACATGATGACAAAGCAAAACAGGCGCTAGCTGGTCGGTATTATAATACCATGAGAAAGCGAAAAAACCTTTGTATTAACAACATAAATAAAGTGGATATTGTTAAAGATATCGTATCTTTATGTCCCGACAGATATGGGATAATATTCTCACAATCAGTTGGGTTCGCCGATCAGATTACTGATCAACTTGGAGAAAGAGCTGTCACATTTCATAGTAAAATTGGTAAGAAAAAACAACGAGAAATCCTGGAGGACTTCAAAAATCCTGAGACCTCTACTCGCATTATATCCTCTGTGCAAGCGTTGGATGCTGGATTTGATTTCGTTGATCTTTCGCTTGCTGTTGTTGCCGCTGGCTATAGTAGCAAGCTTACTAATGTTCAGCGTATTGGCCGTACTGTTCGTGCTAAAGAAGGTAAGGAAGCCCTTATCATTAATCTTTACAGCAAGGACACACAGGAACAACGTTGGCTAGAGAAACGCCAAAAAGGTACTAAGAATGTAACAGAGATTTCTGAAGACGATTTAATTGATTTATTGAAACATGAAAATAATAGTGAACTGTGTTCATCCTGAAGCATTGACTCCCGATGAACAAGTCTTTATCCAACTATTGCAAACTAATCAAGGATTATTAAAAATAATTCTAGAGAAGAACTTGCTTAAGATAGATAAAGATCATTTAGTATCCTCTGGACATTTACTGTCTTGGAGCGATGACTTATCTGAGATTATTATTAGTAATAAAATGACCCCTAAGAATCAAGACATTATTGACTGGATAGATGATTATCGTGCAGTCTTTAAGAACAAGAAGGCAGGTGCTATGGGCTCGAGAAAGTCTTGCATTGAAAAGATGACTAAGTTTATTGCAGAGTACCCTGAGTATTCTGATCGTGAGCTTATCATTAATGCAGCAACTAGGTATGTAAATACTGAACGAGTTAGTAACTACCGCTACCTTCAAAGAGCTGATTATGTAATCAGCAAAAAAGATTCTGATTCAGTCACATCTAGACTTGCAGCTTTCTGCGAAGAGGTCCTTGAACTTGCTAATACTAAAGAAGTATTTAATCAGGCAGGACGCCAAACAATCTAACATATGGAATTACATGAAACCCGTATGGGTAGGAAGCTCATAGAAGCTGACCTACCTAGGGCTATCCGTGCTCTTGAGCAGATAGCTGAAGCTTTAGAAAAGCTTAACAAACCGATAACTTATAAGTATAACCTTAAAAATGAGAACAATGGGCTGGATGAAAGAAGTCTGGAGACTAATGCAGGACGAGGGACTGAGCCAAGCTGAGGCTTATGACCATGTTGCTGAACAACGTCGCCGTATGGAACTAGAATCAAGAGAAATGCAAAACAATCGCTATGAGCGAGGATCTGCACATAATCAAAAGTAATTTTTGGAAAGAAGTTGAACGTGGTAAGCAAGGCCTTAACGAGGGTTTGCCTATGGGGTTCAATAGATTAACCAATGTAATCTGTAATGTTCAACATGGACGTTATGATCTATGGGGCGGCGGTACTGGTACTGGTAAGTCCTCTGCTGTTCTAGATGCTTATGTTATCAATCCTATTGAGCACATACTTGCAAATCCTGATAATCGCTTGAAGATTAAAGTTAAATACTACAACCTAGAGATGGCTACTATGCCGCTTATGGCTAAGCTTATGGCTAGAAGAGTGTTTGAACAGTCTGATGGTAAGTATTTGCTTAGTGTAAACAAAATCTTTGGTCGAGGTAACTATAGATTATCTAGTGAAGAAAGTAGATTACTTGGGGAAGCCCAAGATTATTTTGATACACTTACAGATTATGTTGAGTTTGTAGATGGCTCTGTTAGTCCTTTATTTATCTATAAGGATTTACTAGCTCTCGCTAATCAGATAGGTAAGATTCGTAAGAAAGATGATGGTTACTGGAGTTTTACTCCTAATGACCCCAATCTAATTGTAGTAGTAGTTATAGACCACGTTGGTTTGATTACTCCTAATAAAGATCACGGCGGTAATAAGAAGAAAGCTATTGATGATCTTTCAGAAATACTTATTAAGTTTCGTAATAGATGTGGATTCTCTCCTGTTGTAGTTAGCCAGTTCAACAGATCTATTGAGGGTATGGACCGTAAGTCTAACTCTCATCCTGATCCACAGCTATCAGATTTTAAAGACAGCGGTAACCCAGCACAAGATGCTGATACTGTGATTGCTCTTTTTAATCCTATCCGACATCGTTTACAAAACCACAATGGCTATGATATGAATACTTTCGGGTCATTCTATCGTGGTATCTCTGTACTAAAGAATCGAGATGGTCTTGATAATATCGATATTGCTATGGGCTTTATCGGGGCTATAGGTAAACTAAAAGAACTCCCCACTATGGACGAGATAAACGCAAAGCCAGAATTACTAAAGAAAGTTCTGGGATATTTTTCAAATATAAATAATACTTAAATGGCAACACTAGTGTATGTTGTAGGTAGATCAGGCTCTGGAAAGTCTACCTCTATTTGTCCTATTACTCAAGCGGGTATACAAGGACTTAATCCAGATGAAACTATTATTATTAATACTGACCAAAAGCCTTTACCGGCCCCTGGTTTTACAGGTATATATAGTAAAGAGAAAGGTAATTACTTTAAGACTAGTGACACTCTAGAAGTAATAGATTTGATTCTTAAGCCGGCGAACAAGAATAACGATGTTAAGAATATTGTTATAGATACTTGGTCTCGTCTTCAGACTGATACCGTTATGTCGAATAGATTCCGTAAAAGATCTGGCTTCGATAAGTGGGCAGAGTTTGCGGGCGCCCAATATGATCTCTTAAATATCATTAATGATAAACTTAGAGATGATATTATTGTCTATCTATTTGCTCATCCGGAATCAATCTTTGATGATAATGGCTTTCCACAAGAACGTATTGCAGTTCAGGGTCAACAACTAAAGAAGTTTGTTCCTGAATCATTTAGTTCTATTGTATTGTATGCTGAGCCATCTAAGATGTCTGGGCAAGGTATTAAGTTTGGTTTCCGTACTGTCAACAGCGGCGCCGATACTTGTAAGAGTCCTATTGGTCTCTTTGATGATGAGTTCATACCTAATGATCTCGGTTATGTTGACCTCGCAATTCGTAATTATTATAACATCTAAAAATTAAACAATGGAGTTTTCTTTTGGAATCCCTTCGCAGAGGGGTAAAGCATCTGCAAAATCAGTGGACTTATGTCCTAATATGGACGCTCTTACTATATGTAAGAATGCTGGACCACGTACGGCCAAACTAATGGTTCTTAATCCATTAGCATGTGAAAAACTAGGACTTGAAGATGAAGGTCAGATTGCATTTGACTTTACTAAAGACATGTTAATCATTGTCAATGCTACAGGCATGGAATTACCGAAAGGTCAAGGACATACTGTTCGAGTAAAGAAAGAATATGCTGGTCTTACATTCAAGGACAGTAAGCTATGGTCTCACTTTGTAAAGACTTACAATCTAGATGAGACAGCTAATAGCAATTTCCTACTAGTAAATGCAATCAATGATGACCCGAAAGCATTTACATTATCACTAGAGACACCTAGCGAAGAAGAAGTAACACTAGATGTTCACAACTTCGTTGACTCTCTTCCAATTACAAACGGCGTTGATACTGCCGAAGAAGTATCTGATTTTAACAATCCTAATTACTAAACATGTCTAAGACATTTAACTTAAACGATGCATCTTATGATGCCGGTAAAAGCGTAGCAATCTTTAATAATGGAGTTGCTGGCGTAGTCGAAAACTGTAAAGCTCGTGTTGAGCGTACTAAACAAGACGACAAGTCTAATCCTAATGCTCCTGATTACAAGATCTTCTTTGCTGATTCAAGCGGGGCTGAAGTCAATGTTGCCTTCTGGTACCCAAAGGATGATGATACAGAAGAGAACATTATTAAGTTCCTGAAGAAGCTTAAGCATATAGCTAATTGTTTCTGTGGTTCTGATGCCCAGTTCCCTGCAGGTACTGCTAGCGTAATTCTTGACGGAGTTATGAAGATGCTAAAAGAATCTGGTATGGCTCCTCAAGTTAGAGTAATGACTAACTATGGTACAGTTGGTAGAGAAAGACAGTATCTTTCTGTGCGTACGTTTGTACCTTTTGTAGAGAATATGAATGTTCTTAAAGAAGATTCTAGACTTAAGCCTAGTAATATTGAGAACTTCGAGCGACCTGCTGCTGAAGAAACATCTGGAGCTGTAACTACAGCTTCTGATGATGATGACTGGAACTAAACAATATGATCTAAATAGTTCTGACTTTGACCCTATTGTTTATAAAGATGAGATACTCAAGCTAGTCTCTGAGTATGATCTTCTTAAACGATACTTTCCAAAGTTAAAATTAGATAGAGCTAACCAGTCTCCATTCAGAGAAGACTCTGTCCCATCGTTCGGTGTAACGATGAGGGCAGGGTTTCTCTATTGGAGAGATTTTGCAACTGGTGTGGGAGGCAACATCTGGAGTTTAATAGCTAGAAAAGAAGGCACTGATTTCTCTGGTGCACTTCAGATTATAGGCCGAGACCTTGGTATTAGAGATGGAGCAGATTTTAAAAAGATTGCTGCATCTATTACAAGAGTTCCTATACCTGAGAAAAAGCAGGTTGAAATAGGTATAAGAACTAGAAAGTGGCAAAAATCCGATAAAGAATTCTGGACCCAGTTTGGGATCAGAAAATCTACCCTTGAGAAATATCTTGTTTCTCCTATTGATTTTATGTTTTTTAATGGTCACCCTGTTAGGGCTGACCGACAATCGTACGTTTATCGTGAACTTAAAGACGGTATCTTAACATTTAAGATCTATCAGCCTTTTAGTAAAGAACGCAAATGGATAAGTAATAACAACCAATCCGTATGGGAGGGTTGGTCTCAGCTCCCTGAGACAGGTAACCAACTGGTTATCACATCATCTAGAAAAGATACTATGAGTATAGTAGATGTTGTAGGCCTACCAGCTATAGCCTTACAAGGCGAAGCTATGAAGCCTAAGCAACATGTAGTTCAACAACTAAAAGATAGGTTTAGTAAAGTGTATGTCCTATACGACAATGACTTTGATAATCCAAATAATCCTGGTAGAAAATTAGGTAATAAGATCGCGACTGAGTTTAGTCTTACACAGATAGAGATTCCTAGTGAGTATCAATCTAAAGACTTTAGTGACTTGATTAAGACACACGATAAACCCCTTGCTAAAAAATTATTACAGAGTTTACTAATATGAAACTACAACAAATGTCGTCTTCTGTAGATGTGAATACAAACATGCAGATGACTTCGATTAAGGCAGAGCTTGCTCAAGACAAGCTACATAAGATGTGGGACCTACTGCAGTCCCCGTATAGAGATCCTATTGCTTCTTTGATTAGAGAGTATGTAAGCAACTGCTTCGACTCTCACATAGAAGCTAAGGTTGATACTCCTGCATATGTTACACTAGAAGAAGATCACTCAGGCTGGTACTGGGCATGTGAAGACTTCGGTGTAGGCATATCAGAGGACAGAGCTGCTAATATTTTTATGAAATATCTAACCTCTACTAAAGAAGAGACTAATGATCAGATTGGTGCCTTTGGTATGGGTTCTAAATCTGGTTTAGGTTATACTGATCTTGTACACATTCGTACACGTTTTGATGGTACTGAGTATACTTATATGTTACATAAGACTACTGATGCCCCTACGCTTTCTTTAGTTAACAAGACTGAAACTGACAAACGTAATGGTACTCAGGTCAAGGTTTACCTAAAAGATAATTGGGATGAGACTTCTAGATTTCAAGACAAGACCAAACAACAGTTAGAATACTTTGACAATGTTAGTTACGGCGGTAAACTTAAACATCTTAATGAGGACTTTAAAGTTTATAAAGGTAATAATTTTGTTTGGAAGCCTAATGCTGAGCACGGGTCTATGATGCTCCTAATTGGAAAGGTTGTATATCCTATTAACTGGGAAGCTATTGGTAAGACTGAAACTAGACTACCTATTTCACTTACGTTTGATATAGGTGATCTACCTGTTATCTTTACTCGTGAAGACATTAGGTATACTGATGAAGCTGTTCAGAAGATTAATAACAAAATGCAAGAGGCTACTCGTGAGTTAGTTAAACTTGCTACTCCTGCAGCTAGCACTGAGGATCTACAAGTATATGCGACTGCTATAGCGGGACAGTGTAAAGTTGCTTTTAGTCCGAAAAACCGTCTAGATATTTCAGACTTAGGTGTTACCATTGATGTTAGTAAGGTTAAGTATTTACCTAATCCAGATCTAAATCCTACTTGTTTAAAAGAGGGTTTGAATGAGTTTCTAAAGTATGCTGTTGTTTCTTACAGGAGATTAGCAAATGGTAGGAACTTAAAGTATGAGGGTTATGGATCTGATTGGAAGTATAAGCATAGCTTTGCTGTACCTGAGTACGGTGACTGGACTTTTGATAGAATAGATGGAAAAAGAATTTTCATGGATGATGATTCTAATCCTAGAAAGAACAGATGGATTCACCAAGACATAGGTGCAGGAGATATCCCTTTGCTTAGAGATAACAGGGATAATCTTAAACTTCAAGACTATAAAGTCATCTTAAAGTTAAACGCAAAGAATAAACATACTTGGCGTAAGCAGATTGCTTGGTATCAAGACATACTTGATAAATACTTTGAGAACTTCTTTGATCATACATATTCTGAGATTGAAGTCCCTGATGAGTTTGAGAAGAAGGCTAAAGCTAGTATCAACAGAACTCTTGTAGGAACTGATGAGATTAGGTATAGGGAATATCGAGAAACTGATAATAATTACTACGATGATAGGGTATCGATAACATCTGATTTAAACATATCTACTATTGAAAATCTAAAAGGTGAGAAAGTTATATGGGGCTTACGCTCTGAGGAGGAGGCACTAAAGTGTACTTTAAGACTGCTCCATAATTTTCGTAGCATGTCTACGACTGTAATAAGTGTAGCTAAGCGTGATGCTGAAATCATGGAAATTATGTCGGAGGAATGTGAGAATGTAATTAACATTAGTGACTGGTATATTGATGATAATCTTGTACTAGAAACTTTGGTTTTCTTTGAGAGATATCGTACTTTAGTAAGTTGCTATAATTCCGCAGAGGCCTATGTTAAACCTACAAAGGTTCCTTATGTAGATATGTATAAGTATCTGCCTGATTACAAAGCAAACCTACCTAAAGAATTTATTAATCACCTAGTCAAAATATTTTATTTACAAGGTAAATCTCTTAACTTAGAGCAACTACCTGCTTTGGAGTCTCACGTTAAGGCTGAGACAAAAGTAGATAAAATATATGAGACGTTGGGTTATATAAGTAAACGAGATCTTGTTGCTTTTTTAGCGGCATCTAATCGTCCTCTTGCTGAAAAATGTTTGAGAGACAAACTTTTATTAATTAAATAATCTATAATACTAATGCAGTACTTTAGAACTGGCAATACTTTGATTGCTGTTGTGGAAGGAACTACCTTCCAGAAAACATTCACCAATGGTGAAGAAACCGAGACTGCTCTTGCAAGCTTACAAGCTTCAGAAGATTTAGACCTTGTAGATGTAGCTAAAATATTTAGCTACTCTGCAGAGTCTAAGATCTCTCAAGCTATTGAGCAATCAGCACGAGTAGAAGAAGAACGTGATATTGTAGCACTAGCTGATGATATTCGTACTAATGGCCATCCTTATCTAGAGGTTAAGGATAATCGTGTTTATGCTAAGAACATAGACATCGCTATGCCTGAGACTGTTGTTAGAGAATTCATGGCTCGTAAGGATAACGAGAAAGACTGTGAAGCCTTGATGAAGTTTTGGAGCTTAGCTTGTCTAAATCCTAATGCTGATACTCGTGACCGTTTGTTTGAGTTCTGTGATAAGCACGGTATCAAACTTACAGACAAGGGCTACCTAGTTGTTTATCGTAATGCTGACAAGAAAGATGCTATGGTAGACGATATTGATCTTCATGACTTTATCTATGCTTCTACTTCAGAGTGGAAGTCTATGGGTCTAGATCTTAATAACATGAATATCTCTCGTAACTATGAGGGTAAGTTTGAAGTTCATGACGAAGCTACTGGTTACTCAGAGGGCGGCCAAGACGGCGGTACTTTTATAGGTAACATTGCTGAACTAATAGATGTCTTTGAGAACAGCGGGCAGAAGGTTGTGTATACTGACCACTACTCTCGTCGTACTCATATTGAGTTTGGTAAGCCTGTAAGTCTACCAGAAAGTCAGATTGATAACAATCCTAATAATCAATGTTCTAGAGGCCTACATGTAGCAGGCGAGAACTGGTTACAACAAAATTACTTTGGTGACTCTGGTCTAATCTGTCTTGTTAATCCTATGAACGTTCGTGCTGTTCCTTATGCTGACCGTGGTAAAATGCGTGTTAAAGAATACATGGCCGTAGGTGTAGCTAAGTATGACGATCAAGGTAAAATTATCGGCGTACCAATGAAGACCTTTGAACATGACTATCAAACTATTACAGCTGAGCAAGTTATTACTATGCTTAGCAATGTAAATACTCAAGCCTGCGATGATGAATACCTAATTCCTACCGAAATTACAGAAACTTCAATACAATCTATATTCAACAATATTGTTGAGATTAATCCTGAAGACTTAGTGGGACAGACTGAAGGTAGAGTTAAGGTTATCAATGGGACGCAAGAGGCATAAGATAGTACTGCCTAAGTTTCCTAGCCACGTAAAGATTAGCAAAACAAAAAACATGAAGCTTGGTTACAACAAGATTTATGCTGGCGTTAATCATTATGTGCGTGAGAAGACAGTGAAACAAGTTCACGAATTTGTAGATGCACACATACCTATGGGATTAGAATTTCCTACTCCCATAGGTACGCATCTTCATATTTATGTCCCCAAGAACTATGGATCTGTTAGAATGGTAAAAGGTAAGATTACCTGGAAGCCTCCTCATGATAGGTATAAGCCTAACTGGGATTTAGATAACTTAGCATTTATATGGTTGAAGTCTCTAAATGATGGGCTTGTCAAAGCAGGAGTACTGCCTGATGATACGGTTGAGTATCTAAATAGTACAGCGTATTCTGTTCACTATGTGAAAACTTTTGAGAACAGAAAATTGGTATACGATATAATTTATAAGAGTGATGACAAGTAATGAATATAGAGCACTTGATGCTATCAATCAATCTAGATTAAAATTACTCCTACATCATCCGCAAAGATATCTTAGCGCATATGATGACTCAGGAGAACGTACTCACTTTTTGTTTGGCCAGTTTGTAGAAGATGCTTTAATCCAAGATGATGACTATCTTAATGAGAAGTACTACATAATTAAAGCTGATGCTCCTAGTGAGTCTGTTCTTAAAGTGCTAAAGCTGTTGGCTCAGCAAAGTATAACTAAGCATTTATCTGAGATAGATCATGATGTTATGGTGCAAGCCTGCAGAGTTTGTGGTTACGGTAAGAGTTGGAAAGACGAGACCTGTGTGTCTAAACTATTAGACTTAGGGGCTGAATATTACTATGAGCTTAAACGAGCTGAAGGTAAGATTCGTATTGATCAAGCTAACTATGACCTTGGTATGAGGGTATCATCGGAAGCTTTGACCAATCCAATTACTGCTTATCTTTTTGACCCAAAGAGAGCAGAGGCTAATGATTGTTCTATTCTATTCAAAAAAGTTTTAAAATTCACTTTCAGAACTAGAGAGTGTAAAGGTGAGATAGATCTACTTCACATAGATCATAAGAATAAAACTGTGCGAGTTTATGATATAAAGACTAGTGCACAAGCAATGTTCTTTCAATCAACTATTCTAAAGTACAGGTATGACTTCCAGGTATATTTCTATAGCTTGGGGGCTTACTACTGTGATTTAGTTCCTACTGATTACACTATTCTCACTCCTAGATTTATTGTTTTAGATTCTCGTGGTGAGTTACCGGCTACTATCTGGGATGCTCCTAGTCATGTTGATAATAGAATTACAGCAGACTTTGAGTATAACGGGAGAGTTTATGAAGGTATTGATTCCGCTTTTAATCGTTTGGATTTTCACATTGAGTCTGATCAATGGAACTATCCAATGGAGTATTACAAACAAGGGACAATGCCATGGACGTAGCTAAGATAACCAGAAGAAACAATGCTAGTATATTCTTACTACCATTAGTACCGTTTACTCAAGGTATATTTAAATACCATATTCCTTACAAGGGTTTGGGTAGCAGGTTATTGAACGCATACCTATATGATGCAGACGTTCCTAAATACCAGAAGAATCATATATCTGTAGTACACACAAATGTACAAGATATAGGATTTAGACTTTTCGAGAAAGCTCTCGAGAATACTCCTGGTTTTGTAGACTCTTATGATATTGCAAATACTCACTACAGTGTAAAGGTCTATAGGATTCCTAATGATTCTTTACTATCGTACGAGGCTTTTCTTAGAGGTGAATATTCTAGATTCAACCTTCATGATATGGCAAGTGTATTGTACTATGACTACTTAGGTAATAAAGACTATCTGACTAAAGTGTTCAAGAAAGATGAAGACTTACGACGTCAGAAAGAAGAGGTTATAGGACACAGTTTAAAAGATTGTGAACTATGGTCTATCTATGACCCTAAGTATGATGTACTTCATGCTGACATAAAACGTGAGATTATGCCCGGTAAGTTAACCCCTAATGAAAATTTTCTTGATGAATGATTTTTGGAAGAGGCAACTAGGAGATGGATGGTCGGCTAATTTAGCTGACCTTCTTTCTTCTAGCTATGCTGATAAGCTTCTTGATAAGCTTAACGAAGAATATAGAAATAAAACTGTCTATCCTGCTAAACCTAATGTATTTCGTGCATTTAGAGAGACGCCTTGGAAAGACTTGCGTGTAGTTATTATAGGCCAAGACCCATACCATGATGGTAGGGCTACTGGTCTAGCTTTTGCTAATGAAATAGATTTTGATAATCTATCACCTAGTCCATCTTTACGTAAGATTGAAGATGTATTTGCATATGGAGATATTAATCACACAGATCTTATCTTCGACCACAGTCTTACTCGTTGGACTAAACAAGGAGTTCTTATGCTTAATACAGCTCTTACCGTAGAGAAGGGTATGGCTGGATCTCATAGTAAGTATTGGAAGAAGTTTACAGAAGGTGTCCTTAAGACTATAGCTGAATGGAGACCCGACTGTATCTTTATGCTTTGGGGTGGACATGCAAAAGCTTATAAACCTTTGTTAAAAGGTTGCACTGTATTAGAATCTGTACATCCTGTGTACGCTAACTATAAAGGAATACGTTGGGAGTGCTCTAACTTTAATGAAGCTAATGAGATATTAGAAGCTGCAAATGGTGCAGAATTCCGTATTTTGTGGTAAATTTGCTTTTATGGCAAAAAAAATTAAAGACACCAAGCTAGGTTCTTGGTTAGCAGAAAAGGCTCCGAATGTATTAGGAGTGGTAGGAGATCTTTTACCAGACAATGGAGCACTAGGTGTAGTAAAAAACCTTATCGATAAAGATCCTGATGTAGATACAGAAGCTGGCATGGCTGCTGTTGATGCAGAGATTAAGTTTCAAGAGAATGTTACAGAGCGCTGGAAGGCTGACATGGGTAGCGACGTTAAGTTAGCTAAGATGATTAGACCATTAACACTTATATGTCTTATGGCTATGTTTATGATCACTATGATGATCGATAGCATGGATAATGTAGCGTTTAATGTAAAAGACTCTTACGTATCTTTGTTAGAGCTACTAATGCTTACAGCATTCGGTGCATACTTTGCTGGTAGAACTATAGAAAAGAAAGCTAAAAAATAAATGCTACGACTGGGATTAGGCGGTCCATCAGGGTTAAGTGAAAACCAACACTCTAGAGTAGCAGGGTATGCTAATGCTCAGTCTATTGACCTTGATGGTACAGGTGATTTTGTAGATACTAATTATTCTAATGCTGCCCTCCAAACTTTACAGCGTAACGATTTCTCATTTTCTATGTGGGTAAGAGCTCCGTATAATACCAGCTTTTGCTTTTTTGGGCATAGCGATACTTCTGGTGCATTATCAGGTAGTTTTCAAGTTAACTTTATTTATGTTAATGCCGGTCTTCAAGCTGTAACCGGTACTGGTAAATCTGGTAATGCATCTTGGAGCCAGTTGTTTCTACTAAACAACGCTAAATTTGGTAGTGGAAATGCAAATAATTGGGTGCACGTAGTATATGTAGTAAAGAAAGGAGTAGATAACTCTACTAATGGTTCACAGGAATTATTCTTAGATGGATCTTCAGTAACAACAGCAGCAACTAAAACCAAAGAATTTCATGAAGCCACTGAAGTATCTAGTGGACACGATGGACTTGCTTTTGGTGCAGATATGGAAGCTAGTTCTGCCGCTCAGCATATGACTGGGCAGATAGATGAGTGTGCTATATGGAACTTGGCTTTAGATGCAAACGCTATAAGTGAGATATACAACTCAGGCGCACCTAATGATCTTAATGTAGCTGGGACTAATTATACTCAAAGTATGGTTGACGGTCTGCAGCGCTACTATAGATTTGAAGGATCTTCGCAATCTGATCTGGAAACGGACCATAGTGGAGTAGGAGTAAATGCAAGTTTAGAAGGAAATCCAACAGCAAGTAGCGAAACACCAAGTTAATATGGGATGGACAATAATAAATAAATCAGATGTAGGGTCGTTAGACTTTTCTCAACTGCCGTTTACTAACGCAAATAAGCTTAGGCATTCTTTGGATGGTACGCAGGTTGTTATTAAATATCTTGGCGCTAAACCATCATTTTTAGATGGCACAACTGATTATACATATGAACAGATAAGTACTATCCTTAAAGGAGATGACTGGTCTAATAATGAAGATCCAAGATGAAGTTAGCATTAGGAAATAGTTTAGCTTGTGAGCCTAAGACTCCTCTAGCCCTTATACAACTAGCGTTGGAAGAAGTTTCTATAGTAGATACTGATGATGAAAATGTTGCTGTAGTTATTAAAGTTACTGACATAGATACTAAAACTGCATTAGTAGATGGAATTACACAATCTGATGGAGCTAAAGTAAATGGTACTGCGACTTTAACAGTTGAGAATCAGGATACTCTTGGAAGTGATAGTCACAGAATTGGAACTAAAACCTTTAATATTTTTCAGTATACTGGTAGCGGTCAAGTCTTTTATTTTCTTTCTACAGCAACTAGTGATATAACGATAGGAGGAGATCCAGATAATTATGAAGCAGTCAATCTTACAGTAGCCACATTCTTGGACTCAGGAGGATCTGATGCAAACTTAGATGCTGCAGGAACAGGAGAAATATATGACTTTGATGTATTTATAAGTATCCCCGGCTTCCTAGATTCGAATGTAGTAGTTATAGATAACGTATCAATAGACGCAGCATAATGGGAAAAGCAAAAGTAAGATTATCAGCATTTGATCCGACTGTTAACACGGACACTAAAAGAACAGGTGTAGGATCTAAAGGTAGTGTAGGTAGTAGAACATGGGATCAGGCTAATTCCAATGGTCAACCCCAACATAAAGGGTTAGGAAATAATGCTAAGCTAGCAGGTTTTGCAACATCTTTAAACTTTGATGGTGTTATGACTCTTTAATCTTAAGCAGTGCTGAGCACATGAATTTTACTGAAAATTGGTTTTGGGTGTTTGCTTTTGTAGATCTAGACACTAGTGCTGATCGTGTATTGGCTTATAGCTCTGACGTTGGAGGGTATGTTGGTATTGCATCTGGGGGGACTGGTATAATTTATAAGGCTAATTCAAGTAAAAGTTCTGAACTTTCTATATCTACAAACAATACAGACAATAGTTCTGTATCTTATACTTTTGGCAGCGACGTAGAGGTGCTCATACTACAAAGAGCTGCAAACACTAACGTCTTAAATTTTTACAATATAGATGGATATCTTATTGCCTCGGTGAATTCTATGGGTACAGGCACTGCGTGGAATTTGGATACAGTAGGTATAAGAGGTAGCTTTAATGATCCATTTTCAGGTCAACTACTAGATGCAAGATTCTACAATGACAGCGATTGTCCTTCAATTACACAGGGTTCCTTACAAGCTATAGGTAATAGATATAAACAATATAAAGACTAGCGTCATGAAACTACAAACTATAGAAGAAATGAGAATCGAAAAGATTCAACAGGCGTTAAATTTATTTGAACACGTATCGGAGGCAGCTGAAGCATTAGAGTGCGATAAACGAACTGTATTCCGCTACATTGCACTAGGCTTAGTGGAAAGAAAATACCCTTCTCCTTTTAGTCCCAAAGAGCATCATACGAAGAAAAAGATTAACAAAGACTTAGAAGATAGTTTAGCTATCCTTAAAAAACATAGGACTAAATGAAACATTTAAAGAAAGGTTATATATTCAACGGCAAGGCCGTACCGAATACTAAAATGAAGACTGGAGGAATCAATCAACGTATGACTGATGCTGCTGATGGTAATACTACTCGTCCTAGAATGATAAGGAAACAAGAAGAGAAAGACGAAGAATAATGTATACTTACAAGATAGAAGTAATTAGAGTTATTGATGGGGATACCATTGATGCTAAAATTGATTTAGGGTTTGATGTATCAGTAAAGAAACGAATACGCTTTATGGGTATTAATACTCCTGAGTCTAGAACAAGGGACTTAGAAGAAAAGGCAAGAGGCCTAGCAGCTAAAGCTAGAGTCAAGGAACTTCTATTAGAGGCAGATGAGATTCAACTTACTTCTCACGGTGTAGGTAAGTTTGGGAGATGTTTAGGGGAGCTAAACCTGTGCAATAGCCAGGGCGGACTTACTCTAGTAAATCTTAATAAAAAGCTTATAGAAGAAGGCCACGCTGTAGTTTACAACGGAGGTAAAAGATAATTAATCTTGATCCGGCATTGCTAGGTTATCCTCGAATGCCCTGTACAAATCGTTTTTATCTGATATAGTATTCCCTGACATTACGTCTATATTTAAATATCTTCTTGTCTGGTCAACTGCTGTTAGACCGGGTAAATATCTAAATGCCATTTTAGTTGGAGCCCACCATCCTTCGTAGAATCCTGACTGCAGGTATGGATCTTTACTACCGTCCATTACTCTTTCTATCGATCTAGAGAATCCTTCATAACCATCTACTAATCTCATGACTGGTAGAGGCTGATCAAGCGTACGTCCTTGTTCACTTGGGTCAGTATAGAATGCAAGGTCTCTTTCAAATCTACGGCCTAAGTTCATTGCTACTATGATTGCTTTCTTTTTAGCTTCATCATCATCGTCATCATATAAGCTATATAGTAGTAACATAGTAAGCGCTAGCATCGACCTCATAAAGTACTCTGAGAATACTGCAGATATGTTTGCAGTGTCTACATCTGATAGACCCCTTTCTTCTAGTCTTTCTCTAAACTTAGTCTTATACTTATGCGGCGTTAAGATTGCTTTAAAGAAATCTCCATAGATGCCTACAGAGTTTTTAAGTACTTTGCCTAAACTAGATACTAGGTCCTGTTGTTGTTTAGATTCTTTTAAACCTAATTTTTCTCTAGCTGATTTTGGGATGAGACGTCCTACGTCTAGCCCTGATCCAGCTACAACTATTGGAGGTAAGAACTTTGATAAGATAGGGATACTGCTAATACCAGGTACTAGGTGCAGGAGAGGTGCTGCCGATCTGTATCTACCTTTTCTACTGTATCCAGCAATAGAGTCATAGTGCTCAGGTGAGTATCTAGCCGCATATGTTCTATACATCCATGTACGGAATGTAGACAGTGATCTACCCAGGAACGTCTTCTTCAACATTACACTATGGTTATAGTCACCGTGTGTTTCTTCTACAATATGTTTTACATACTGGAAGAACTCACTCTCGTCCCATGGTTTTGCGCTTTTTGCAGATTTAGTTTGATAAGTTTTAATGTCTTCACGTAGATTACCTTCTGAGTCATAAGCCTCATACAGGTTCATTGTAGTTCCGTCAGCTAGAGTTATCTCTGTATCTAGCATCATGCCTACCATAACGGCCGCTTGGTTTACAAACTCTGAACGTTCCATTAAGTGTGAAGCTCTCATAAAACCTTTTTCCTTGCCATTCAGCTTGCTAGTATTATGGTGTATCTCATCAAATATTGATGTTACCATCTGGTTAGCATCAATTAAGTTTCTAATCTTATCTCTATGTTGGTTAGAAACAATACGGTCTAGTTTTCCAAATGTAAAGAACCTTACAGTGTTACCTCCTAGAATGTAGCCGTATGCTCTTCCCATGCTACCTGCAGAAAAGTCTCTACCGTCTGCAGCTGCTATCTGATTAGCAAAGTATCCTATTCCAACGTTACCTGTTGCAGATACAGGAGAGAATCCAATACCGATTAACTGGGTCAATCCTAACATAGCATCTCCGATCTTAGATATTCTAAAGAATCTACCCATCTTATCAAGCTGCTTATCTAAGTCTTTTACTTCTTCACGTAGATTATTTAGCTCATCTAGTTCAGGCTGACTTAGAATTTCTCCCGCAGCTTCTCTAGCTTCTAGATCTGCGATCTTCTCATCTACATCTAACTGACGTTCTTGTATAGCTTTGGCCTGTTCTTTCTCTTCTCTAGATTTAACCTTTACTCCTCCTTTACCTACATTGTCTCCTGGGTCGATACCAAAGAACTCTTTGTCAAGGAAGTAGTCCATTGCTTTTACTGATGCACTTTGATTTAGTGCCCCTGCTTTGGTTTCTCCTTTTACTATAAAGTTTTTGATAAGCTGTACTTGTGGCTCTATCGATCTTTTAGCTTTGATGGTCTGCACATTAAGTGCGAACATACTCATTAGTCCTACCAGATTAGTAGATGACTTAGTATATACATTGTCTGTTGCAGTCTTCTTAAGATCCGCAATGACTTCTCGTGTTAGTTTTTCTTCCCCGTTCTCGGCAATAAACTCTGATTTTAGTCTAGCTAATTCTTCGTTTACCATTTTACTTACACGGTGACTAGTAACAGCATTAACGTTAACTTCTTTTCTGTTAACTATGCCGTCAACATCTTCATGTAGATTAGGCTGTTGATATGCTTCTTCATTAGCTATACTTGTAGCAAACCTCATCGTATCAACTAGTTTAGGCAGTAACATGCCTACACCATCTCTAGCCATCTCTTTAAAGAATCCAGCTTGCATTACAGGTAAGCTTAGACCCGTTATAAATCCTGATATGTCTCCAACTTCAGCTCTACCTTCTTCAATCAAGTCTACCATAATATCATAGAACTCAGTTTGTGCGGGATAGGTCTCTACCATGTCTCTGTAGTTCTCATCTGAAGATGCCTCATTTGGTACAGACAATGTGTATTTAAATGAAGGTATTGACGGCCCTACACTTTGATTAGTTGTATGAGCTCTGTATGCTAAGAATGGTGAATTCTCTGCAGACCATGCTTTGACTAGTGCTATATCTTGGTCACTGAGTTTATCTTTTGATCCAAGTAGATCTGCTATTAATGCATCTCTCTCATGGATGAATGTATTGGCCATAGCTTTCTGTCTACGTAGCATACGGTTAGTCTCTGCTTTACCAAATCTTTTTTCTAACTCAGCTCTTATTTCACCTGGATCTGCATCTTCATCTGAGAATATCTCAGTAGGTAGTCCTATTTGTTCTGCATTGAAACTAGAAATATCAGCTACGAATGGAGATAGATTGATCGGCGCTACCTTCTGCTTGAAGAATGCGAATCTTTCTTTTAGCGCTTTATTTTTAATAGCTTGAGCTCTCTTGGCATCCTGTGATCCAGGCTCTGCAACTTCTAGTTCTAGTAATGCATATTGTAGCTTACCCTGAATCTCACGTAGTTCATCTATAAACTCTGCTGTTGCAGGTTGTAGTAACTCACCTGTCAGACGTCCTTGACTATCTCTTTGATAGAATGCACCCATGTCTCTTTGTCTAAGACCTTGAGCTGCTTCTTTTAGTTTATTGATACGGTTGAACGCTGCATTGTGTGCATCGTTATTTGCCTTGTTTACATTGTTAAACAATGCTTGCATAATGATCGGCTGCTGCTTACCCAAGTTTAGAGTATATGCTCTTGCTGTAGCTAGGGCCCCTTTATCTTGTTCTAGCAATGTTTCTAGAATCTCAGCATCTGTGAGTTCCGACGTATTAGAGTGCTTTCTAGTAGATGCAATAACTGCTTCCCTGATTCGGGTCTCCATTATGCTTCCAAATCTACTAGCTATTCTTGTAGAGATGTTGTTCATCTTATCTACTAAGAATTGATTCTGCTGTTCTAGATTGTCTAGATATGGATGTGGTTTACCCGGTGATACAGCACTTACTGCCCAGCTATCAAACTTAATGATCGCCTCTTGCAGCTCATCAAAAGTATATGTACCCTTTCTAAAAAAGTCTGCAAGCCATGCTTCATCCTGTGCGGCTCTTTCAAATAGTTTATCCGCCGTATCAAGTTCTTTTAACCTACGAACATCCTGTTCCGTTTTTTTTATAAGTTGCTCGGTATCAGATAGTTGTTTAGCAGTGTCTGCGTATGCTTGTTCTGTTACAGATAGTTGCGGTAATAAATTTTTTAGCTCTCTCTGTCTAGCATTTAGTACTCTTAATTTTTCTTGCTGAGCTTTTACTAGAGGAGCGCTTGCTTCTGGGATCAGCCTACTTACGTCATCAGTTGCTGTAGATGTAATAGCAGGCCTTAGTCTAACAACAAATCCATCAGGTGTCTGTTGCTGTACTACTTCGTAGTTTTTAATTAGACCCCGACGTCCTAGTTCTTTACGTAACTCTGTTGTCTTTTTAGCTGCGGCTGTTTTACTATTAAATGTTTTATAGTAAGCAGATACTTTGCCGTCTTCTGTCTTCATCTGTAGAAGACCCAGCTGGTTCTCAATTGACATTGTAGTACCATTCAAAGATGGCTGCTTGTCTGCTCTGTCAATCTTACGAGTTACATTTGTAGTTCTCTCTACACTGTTAGGTAAGTACTTATTCCTAATAGTAGTCTCTGGTAGGTTTAGCTCCTTGACTTTAAAATAAGTTTGGAAGCCCTCTCGAGCTCCGTACTTAGCGATAAGGTCAGATAAAATAGGATCTGCTATATTAGTTATTCCGCAACTCTTCATACTGTCTTACAAATTGTTTTTAGCTGTCCCTCGCTAGCTAGCTTGTTAAATAGTTTTCTTTCTGCAGGTTGTAGCTCTCGTAAGAACTCACTTACAGTTCCTTGCAAAGGTAGTAAACGATTGGTATCGCTTTCTTCTAATGTATCAAAATCTACCTGATTCATTACTGCTGTTCCAATTGGAGATGTAGCAACAATTACTTTACCAGTCTTTTTATTTGTAATTGTACGACTATCAATATCCACAACATAAGTGTTGTTGTCATATTGTATTTCTTGAGTAGGAGAAGTAGTTTTTTCTCCTGTAATGATACTGTCAGAGTTCTTGAATGCTTTAGCGATTACTGCGTCAGCCTCCTTACCAGTGATGGCAGTTACAATACCTTTTGGACTTATTGATGCTACCTTGATTCGGTTAAAGCCTTCGTACACATAGAATGTCTTGTCGCCTTCTCGGACCTTGCTCAGGTTTTCTTTCTGTAGTGCTGCCCTCAGCTCAATTTTCTGTAGTAGCTGTTTGTCTGTAACCGTAGTTACTCTAGTAGGCTCAATCTTATAAACATTAGAAGAGGAGTCTATCTCATATTGAACATTATTTACTTTCACTATCATCGACTTCTCTACCGGCGCTGGGCTATATGCCTTCTCCTTAGCTACAAACATTGCTTGTTCTAGAGCATAGTCAGATATCTTTCTTTGCTCAAGTCCAAAGACCTGGCGGAACATATCCTTAAGTACCTCCATGATCTGAGTCAGGAAGCTCTTATCAATAGTACCGTCTGTTAGATTAAAGTCAACCGTATTATCTAGTAAGTCTCTAAAGTTCTGATTACTCATAACCATAGTAACAAACTCATCTAGATTGGTAGCTCCGTAAGCTCCATAGAGAAGCTTTTGTATGCCTTCTAGATCTCCTTCAGCTTGCATTACAGCTATTTTATCTCTCAATTCCTTATCTGCAGCAGGGTCAGTGCTTTCGTATGAGGACGTCAGTAATAAAAAGTTTGCTATCAGATCAGGGTTCTTAGATTCTAGTTTTCTAAAGAATAACTCACGAAGAGTGTCTAGCTTATCCAAAGATTTTACTAGTGCTTTATTCCTTAAATTATTCTTATTAGTTTGATAAGCTTTAATTTCAAGACTTGTTAAAGCATGGCCTACCTCGTGGAGGAATGTTTGCTCAAAGTTCCAGTTGCTAGTTGATGGATCTACATTGATAACTACCTGATTCTTACTCTTTGTAAATGTTGAATCAGTAACATTACCAGGCTTAAATACTATCTTAAATTTCTTTTTATTTAAGATGCCTGAGTCTAGTATCTCCATAGCTAAGTACTTATGTGCCATATCAGAACTTTGAGATATCTCTTGTAACATCTGTATAACTTCAGCATCTGTTGGAGAATAGATAGCACTCTCCTTTAGCTTTGTATTTACATTAGCCAAAGACGGTAGCTGTTCCTGCTCACTCTCTGTGGCAGTAATAGGCTTGACTGTAGGAGATCCAGCATTAAATAACTCTGATAGATCTTCTACTGTAGGTTCTGGTATATTTTCTACAGCATTTTCTCCTTCCATATCTACTGGAGATCCTGCTACGTTAAGATCATCAGACGGAGCTGCATTAGGGTCTGCCGCTTCAGGTCTGTTAAATGCTCGTCTTAAGTCTTCTACTTTAGATGGAGCAGTAGCTTCTCTTTGCAGAGTAGGCCCTGTTACTTCTGGGAGAGGCCTTGCTGGATCTAGTTCATCTAATGCAAAGCCAGGGTCGCCTTCTTGTACAGCAGGAGCTCCAGTTTCCGTAGTTCTTAGATAGTGAGCTGCTGTATTTTCAGCAATGTTAGATGTTCCAACAGATCCAAATTTATACTCACTAATTGTTCCTGTGCCTAAGTTATCCAGCATTACATACTTACCACTGAACCTATCAAACTTTAATACTCTTCTTGGTTTTCCTGCCGGCTTAATTGCTATGTACTCATATGAAGGGTCAACTACAAATACACTCTTATCTCCTACCTGAATTCCTGCCTTTTCCATTAATTCTTTAGAAGGATCAAATACAACATTAGAAGCATCTGATTGTTTTCTATTTAAAACAACAATTTCTTTTGCATCTCCCTGTGCTCTTAGACGAACTCTATGCATAACCATATCTGGGTTATGTTGTAAGAGCTGTTCTTGTATTAATAGTCCGTGAGACTCTTCAGTCTTTGTAGAATTATATCCTTGTTTTAATTTTTGGAAGAACCCTATATCTATCAGATAACTAGTTGGTACAAACCTTACAAAATCAACCGCTGACTTCGTACCTCCAGTAAGGAATGCATAATCAATTAGCTTTCTACCTAGTTCCTTTGGAGTTAGGTTAGAGTTTCTAATAGGCCTTGTGCTGCTTGATAATAGTAAGTCTAAGAATGCAACAGCCTCTCCGTCAGTAACCATATCATCACTTGCAGAGTTTCTAAATGCTAACGTATGAGGACGTCCGGCATCAGTTCTTGTTTCTAAGTTCTGTATGAATTTATTATTAGCAAGTCTTGGATCATTCTTTGCAATATCTACTATCTGTGCTAAACTAGCAGATGTATCACTTGGATATAGTAGCTGATCTAAAGTTGTTGTTACTTCGTTCTCAGTAAAGAGTTCTGGATTACTGTTAAGATAACTTCTAATCCCCTGACCAATAGATTTTTTATTCTCAACACCTATAGATCTCATTGAAGATGATCTTGCTACTTTATTTGTTAGTTGGAATAGACCACTAAACTCAGATAGAACTAAGTCATTAGTAAGGGAGAAGGTATGAAGAGATGCTGCAACTTTTGCACTATCAGGCTTAACCATTAGATAGCCCTCACTTGTAAGAGGTCCTCTAATAAATCCTTGTTCTTGTAGTTTATTTACTCCAGTAATATCACGATAGCTTACTAATCTATATGTTCCCAGTAGCCCTAGTAGTGAGCTTTTGTGTACTGCTCGTTGTTGCCCTGCTACTACTTGCTCAGATGCTGCTGTTTCTTCAATAAAGGCCGCAAGTGTAGAACCAACACCTTTAGCATCTCCACTCATGATCTGCATAACAGGTCTAATCTCAGACATTATTTGTCTAGCCTGTTTAAACTTCATAAGCAAAGCTGCATTTAGTAGAGGAGAGGTATTATTTACCCCCTTACCTATATTATTGTATAGTTTAGCTACTACCTCGTCCATAGTAAGATCTCCAAACTCAGCTTCGAATACACGGTCTACTTCCTGCATTACAGTTAAATACTCCTCCTTGGTTAACTCAGTAATCTTTCTCCCAGAGTCTTTGAGGTGCTCAGTTATTAAGCCGTCTATTGCAACATTAAGTATTCTACCCATTGAAGCATATGCATTCTCTTGTACATGATTTACTACTGCTACAATAATAGGCTGCTCTAAGAATGACTGTGTGAAGTCTTCTTCAAAGCCCATGAGCTCTAGAGCACTATGGACACCGAATGTTTCGTTATTAAGATTATACTTATTGATGACCTGTTCTTTCTGGTTATCTACCGCTGCTGATAGAGTACCAGATACTACTTCTTGTTTTAGACGAGTACCACGTAGTGTAGTAGCTCCTTCAATTGCTCCAACTTGTGCTTCCTTACCAAATGTAAATCCTTCTTGTAATCCAATTGATTTATCTGTAGATGATATTACCCCTACAAAAGCATTAAGTGTGGCCTTGACACCTACCGCATCTGCTGCGGATCTTGCCTCTAGGTATTTCTTTCTCTGGTAGTACTCAGATATTAAGCCACCTTTTGTCTTACTTCTTTTCTCCTTCTTAGCTGCAATAGCATTAGCCATTCCACCTGCGGCATTAATCTCAGCTGCCATCTCTGGGTCAGCTTCATTAGTGTAATTACTTACACCTGTATGTAATCCAAAGTCAAGAGGCTTCTTGATCATATTGAATACATCTGTGTTCTTTAGAATACTAATTCTATCCTCAAGTATTGCATTTTGTAATCCTAGTTCATCTTCTCCAGTAACTTTAGATAACGTTCCATCTGTTTCTTCCATCTTAAAGAAGTAGTCATACAGCTTATCAACGTCAAAGTCAGAGCCCATCTGTGCTACGAATGATCTAGGAGCAACTACGATGTCTCCCATATACTCAGGTAAGAATCCAACAACTTCTACAACTGCCATAGAGTTATAGCCTTGAGTAGGAATACGGAATCCCATACCTTCAAGAGCTCCCTCTGGTAGTTTAGATAAGTCAATTCTACCTTCAGAGTTTACATACTTTCTAAAGTTAATTACCTTACCACTAGGTGTTCTAAACTTATTAGGTACTAAGATCTGAGCAGGCTGTACAGCTCCATTTTCTATTCTCATTGGCTTCAGACTGCCTTCCCACTTATCTGTATATAAAACTTCAGAACGACCCTCCTTAATATCATCTTGGAATCTAAACATAGACTCAGACATCAAGACCTGAGACCCGCCTGTAACTTTCTTTCTAGCTACACCTTTACGAGCAATAGCCATCAGCATAGATTGGAACTGCTCTGATGCAGGTGATAGCTCTGCGGGTATCTCAAACTGTCCGTCTTCGCCGATAGTAAGACCCTCAACTACATTGAAGTCAAAGCCTCTATCAAAAGCTACCTGACGTAGGAGCTCTCCTAATCTCTCTCTATTAACAACTTTAGTACTATTATTTGGATCAGGGTGATCCTCCATTAGCTCTTCTCTAATTTCATTAGCTCTAAGCTCAAATAGTTTATTAGAGTTATCACTAAAACTTTGTACTAATGGTTTAAGGGCATCTACCTGGCTAGCAGCACCTCCGATGAGAGCGTCTGGCTGTGTACCTCTTGTTGATTTATCATTAGTCTTAGTAGGTATAGACTGTTGTATTCTCCAGTACTTTCTTTTAACACGGATGTAAGGACGTCCTGTTTCTTCAGTGCCTTTGAATGCAGCTGTAAGTTCCTCTACAGTCTTGATTGTACCGTCTGCGTTTACTAGAGATGCATTCTTAGAAGCAGCAGGATATCCAACTTTAGCCCCTGACTTAAATGTAAGTCTTACATTGGTACCCATGTTTTCTTGGAATGTCTCCATTGCCACTCTTAAGTTATCTAGCTGTGTACCTTTAGTAAACATAGGTAGTAATGGTACAGCAGATGTTTTAATATAAGCTCTTTGTCTTACAGTCTGTCCCGTAGCATTTAGAGTAGTATAATGGTCAGCAACTCCGACAGGCTTTTGTGCCTTGAACATTACCTTGCTTAGTAATTCTTTATCCTGTGGCTTCAGCACATACCCTCTATTATACTTATTAATTAAAGTAGCTACTTGATCTGCAGTCTGCTGAGTAATCTCACCAAATGATATGGCATTATCTAGATACTCTCTCCATGTAATAAACTCCTGGGCATCGGTAGATTCGATGTTTTTAAAGTTATTTATAGCATCATCGGGCAACCCTTCGAAGAATTCTGCGTCATAGTCCATTTCAATATCAGGAACCATAAGCTGAATGTACTCTTCATTGTCTGATTGTCTAGAAGGTTCTACACCTGGTGCAATCAATGCAGCAAGTCTCTTATCTAAGTTTTCGTAGGTAGTACGAACTGCGGCATTTATGTATGCTTTTTCATCAACAAGCTGATCAAGCTTAGGAGCCTTGTAATATTGAGCAGGATCTCCTACCATAGTTTGGATCATATTAGCTGTTCCAAGCGCCTGGTTAAGGGTAATATCTGCGGCTACCATCCTCTTTAGCTGTTCTTCTGTTGGATTAGCTATCTTACTCTCAGAGCTAATCATACTCTTATATGCTGTAGGAATATCACTGTATAATTCTACTCCAGAATCAAATGCTTCTACCTTATCATCGATCATAGCATCAAGAATAGATCTTACCGAGTCATTAATTCTAGGCATAAGCTCAACTAGCTGCTCATCAGTTGCTACAGCTGCTGCTTCTCTAAGAGGTAACGTTTCTCCTTCAAACTCTACACTAACATTATTTAGCTGAGGGAACATGTAGAATAGATCCGCACCCTCTTCAAAAGCTTGATTGTTTAAATCAGTCTGTGTAACATCTTCATCTGCAGAGTCCTTTGTAATATTAGCAGCGGCGAATGCTCGCATTCTATTTATCTCTGACATTACTACATGGTCAACAAATAGAGATACTGTTTCCTTTGTTATGTTACCTACACCATCAAACTTCATGATAGGCACCAGTGTCTTAACTGCCATTACTGTATCCTTATCAGAGAATGTTAGCGGTACTATTGTAGCCTGTCTCTGTTTAAATACATGTCCTGAGTTTGTAGTAAAGTTTCTAGAACTAATATTAGTAGAGTGAGTCATAAGACCGTTCTTTACGGCAGCATGCTCTGCTTCGTTTAAAGTTTTAAAGTCATTAGATCTATCACTACCTTTCTTTAGAGGGTTAAAGTTTAGGTATTGGATTTCTAAATCCTCTCGTGATATCTCTTCTTGCTGTATAGCTGTTAGTAGTTGAGAAGGACTCTCAAATACAGTATTAAATAAAGCATGGGCCTTATTTACTATCTTATTTACATACTCTGGGTTCTCAGGATCTTCTTGTAATGTAAATAACTCATCTAGTAAATTACTAAAGTATTTATTAGATGTCATAGTAGCAATGTTTCTACCGCCTGCATAGAATGTGGTACCATGTCTTTTAGCCTCTGATCTATTAGCTTCAAGATTAACAAGTCTTTTAATTGCACCGAAGTTTGTAGGGCCTTTTGTAGAATATGCTATGCCTTTGTTCTTTATAGCTTCTAAATGCTCACGCATAATAGTAAATGGAGAGAAGTTACCCCACATACCATTATCAGTCATCTTAACTCTACGAGCCATTGCAGATGTCTGTAGGTATATGCCGTCTTCAAATAGAGACTCTATAGTATCTTCAGATAGTTTGATACCTAGCTTAGTCTCCATCATAACTCCAAACTCAGCCATGTTTACATTTCCTCCAGCATTAGCAAGACTAGTTAGATATGCTATAGCCTCATCAAAGGCCTCTTCATTAATAACGTAGTCGCCTGTGGTAGAATCATATAGGTACAGTTTGTCTCTCATACCAAGATCAAACTCTTCTCCTACAATATTTACAAGTGAGTTTCTGTTCTGGCTAAATGCATTAACATACACTTGTCCATTTGACCCTGTTTGAATTGATATGATAGGAGCTATGAGTGCATGCTTTGACATAACAGATGAGAACTCATTAATAATCTGAGGACTAATCTTCTGATCTCTTAGACTTTTAATCTGCTCTGCTCTAGAATCCATATCAGGGAATATAGTCTCTAAGAACTTTTGTCCTATGGGACTAGCTTCTAAGCTTTCTAGTTCTGTAGCAGTGACTACTAGTGCAGGTAGCCAAGAAGCTTTATTTCTAAATCCTCTATCTGCTAAATACTTTCTCATCAACGCTTCCATCTGCTCTGAGAAGATAGGATTAGTACCCTCTAAAGCAGTAGATAGAATCTTGAACACCTGGTTGGGGTCAGCATATTTAGTAGAGCCAAAGAATGTTTTTGATATATTCCCATTTTCATTTAGCTCAACTAATGTTGATAGAGAGTCTCTTAGTCGAGATGATGCGGTATCTATAGGATCTAGAGTAAAGTAGAAGTTGTCAGAGTGGTAGCTCTTGTTTATACCTGGAGCTGACTCACCTGAATTTTCATCAGACTCAGACTCAGCATCTTCTATCTTTGAAGTTTTGTCTTTACCGAATATGGAACTAAATAGCTTATCTACAGCGCTACGTGTTTGCTGTTCTGCTGGACTCGCTTGTTGAGTTCGTTTTGCCTTTTTAGTTACACCTGATCTTTGTTCTAGTTTAGTTAACGAAAGATTAATAATCTTATCTTCGCTCTTTCGTACCGCTTCTAAAGTTTCATTAGCTTTCTTAAGTCTAGTCTCAAGCCTAGTAATAGCTGCTGTATCGCCTGCTTTTAGTTTTCTTGTTGCCGCTAATCGTTTTGATGTTCTTGCTACCAGGGCTTCTAAGTTTCTTACTACTTGAGCATAGCTATCATCTACTGCTTCTGAGAATGCTTGTTCATCTGACTTATCTACCTTAGTAGTTGCAAGAATAACTTTTATATTCTTTATAATATCAGATGCGATAAAATCAGTAATCTGTTCTTGTTGAACAGGAGTAATATCAGGTACCCTAAACTGTTGCCTAGTTTCTTCAGATCTATTTGTAGCTGCTTCAGGTAGTAGGCCTAAAGTATCATCTTCGTCAAATGTATCATCAAAGTCAGCGTCTTCATCCTCTGCTAGCAGATCAGCATCTTCTCTATTTGCTTGAGCTTGTTCTACAGTAATACCTGCAGCTTCAGCTAGCGCTCGTAAAGCATCATCATCAGTATCTTCTGTAGCACGTCTACCTTTAAGCTCAGGATCTCCAGTACCGTCTGCTCTAAGTGGAGGAGCATCTTCTTCCGAAAGTCCTGGTATACCTTCACCATATCTAACATCTGGATTATAGTGGAATATAACTTTACCATTTGGTAGTGCACCTTCATTTGTTCTGATAGGAGCGATAGTAGATAAGGTGCTGTCCATAACATGGTCTATGAGTGCTTTCTTATTAGTCTCTACCTTACCTTCAGTTATTACTGAGAAGAAGTGCTCATTACTTTCTACACTATCAAAGTCTATATTTAACTTTTGGTCTTTTAAAACCTGTCTGATAAACTCTTGATTCTCTGTAGCTAGAGGGGCACCCTTCTCAACTGTAACTTCGTAAACTCCTGAGTTGCCCTCTGAGGGCTCACTAAGAACTTTACCAAACACTAAGAACTCTCGTCCTCCCTCTACCTTTGTATATACGTATGTCTGTCCTGGTTTATGAGGCAGACTATCTGTATTACGGACTCTAATAAATCTTTTTAGTACGGTCTTAAGATTTCTTACCTCTCTTTCGGTCATGTTTGACTTTAGACCTGGGACTTGTTCACCTGCAATCCAAGCATCAATTGCAGTCATCATAACCTCAACGTTATTCTCTGATACGTTTCTAGTTAATAATGGAGCAGCATAGTAATGTGTATTACCATTCTTGTCTTTCTTAAGAGGTACAACTGCGTAAGCTAGACCTGCCTTAATTTTATCTTGGTTTACGATAACACTATTACGGCCTATACCGTTTACAGACTTAATACTAGCTCCACCTTTTACAAATAGCTGTCCGTCTCCACTAGCTACAGCTATATGGTACTGACCGCTAGGGCCCTCTAGTACTCCGCTGAATGTATTTCTAGTAGTCTGTCTTTGCGAAGAGTCTACATAGTTTAAAACTACAGGTTGTATAGAAGAAATACGAGTTTGTGTAACCTCGCCAGCTAGCAGCCTATCACGGAATTCTCTAAGCTTTTGCTTATCCTGTGCTATTTCTGCAGCAGATCTAGTTGTTCTAGCCTCTCGTTGGTATAGAGGGCTATGGACAAAACCTATTTCAGTTCTAGTACCATCTGCTGATACATGGATAATCTTTATAGGCTGTAGATCATTTTCTATCTGATCCTCTGATACCTCTGTTTGAGATACATCAGATTCATGTTCTGCTAAACTTTTCTTATTAGCTCTAGCTTCTTTTACTGTTTTTTTCTTACCTTGGTTGGTTTCGTCTAGGTCACTTACATCAGTTACCTCATACTCATCAGCATTTTCTACTATCTGAAACTCTAGGACGTCTCCCTCTTGTATCCTACTAGGATCTGCAAGAGCCATATAGCCATCAATAAAGTTGAACTCAGCGTTATCAATTGTAACTATACCGTTACTTACTGATGCATTCCACTCTCTTAATAGAGAAGCTACTTTATTTACATTAGAAGTTGTGCCTCTTGTATAGCCATACTCAGGCTTATCCAACGCAGGGTCAAAGTCCTTGTCAGCTTCTTCTTGTATCTCAGCATCAGACTTTACATCTGTCTCTGGAGCTGATTCAGTTCCCTGTGCTGCCTCTTTTAGCTCCTCAATGGTAGCCTCTGGAGTTGCCTCACGTTGTAAGTTATCTGGGTCATTTTCTAATGTAGCCCCGTTTTCAACAGTATCACCTGTAACACTAGCTTCCGATTGAGAGTTCTCTGCTTTTCTTCTTTGATTATCTATATTAGAAGCATCTCTTTGTCCTCGAGTTTTTCCATTTCTACGCTGACGACGTCCTTTCTGCTTAGCCTTTCTACGAGCTTGTTCAATCTTTTTCTCAAACTCGATTCTTTCTTTCCTAAGTTTACTTTGACCAGCAGGTGTAATCATATCAGAGAGCTTAGCTCTATCTTCTATTACACGATCTTTAATAGCATCAATCTGATCATTGAATCCTCCCTCATCAAAAATAGCCTTGTAAGCATCTGATGACTCAATTGCTTTTTGTAATTTCCTAGATATAGGTACATTTCTTCCTAGACTATCTGTTACCTTAACCTCTCCGGTCTCCTCGTTTACTTCGATAGTTGTAGCCTGTGATCCAGATAAAGCTCTAAGATCATCAATGATATCTTGTTTTGCTTTTGTCCTAGCCTTCAGTGCTCCGTCTACAACTCGTTGATTAGTCTTTGCAGCAAACTGTAGTCCCATAATCCTATGGGCGCCTTCCATACCTTGAAGAGCTAAGTAGTCCGCTTCTAGTTCGTTTAGTTCATTTAAAAACTCTGTTGCTTTCTCCTGATGAGAGCCATCTTCTGGGAAAGCAGCTGAGGTAGAAGTACCGTCTGCAATGGCTTGTAGCTGTCTCTCTAACTGATCTACTGTACCATTAGCTGCATGCTTCATAAATAGATTATAGAATGCATTTTTTTCCATACCTTCAACAATATGGCCCCATCCTTTCTCTCTTGCTGCCTCAATCAGATCATCAGTTTCCATAGCAAACTTAATTGAGTTTGCAGTATCTGACTTAAGAGTATTTATTAATTCTGTAGCGGCCTCTGCTCTTCCTTTTTCTGTAGTAACTGCTCTTTTATATTCTAACTCAGCAATCTTCTGTTGCTTATAAGCTTTCTCTTGATCCGTTCCTGCAGGTAAATCTCTCTTTAAAGTTTCAATCTGGTTAGTTAGTTTTCTATAAGCACGGTTATCAAACATCTTCTCAGAATAGCTTTGAACCATTCTTTGTCCAGCACCGGCAAAGAAACCAACAGCCATCTCAAACTTAGCATCATCAGTAGACATATATCCTAAGTATCTGTCTACTACATTCTTTTTTGTAGCCAGTCCTATGTTATCAACCGGTATAGTTGTAACATCTCCTCCATCTCTTCTTATAATATCTCTAGCAGCAAACTGTGCATTTCTTACTGCATCTTGTTGCATACCAGACTGGAATCCTTCTTCTAGTGCCTCTCCTATTCCCTGTACAATGAAGTTATTTGTACCATAATTCCATAGTGACTTTCTACTTTGGAATGCATTCTTTAAATATTGTTTTGGATTCCAAGTAAACCCAGGACGCTGATATCCGGTTCTTGTTAGTCCTCGTGCTCTAAACAAAGTAGCATGTTGAAAGATGTCTTGGACCATCATTGCTTGGTTCTTAACTCTAACACCTTGTGCTTCTTGTGCTGCTATCTTAGCTGCCTGTTCATATGTTAAGTCACCATTTGCAATAGCAGGTTGTAGTTTGTCAAGGACTTCTTCATATGTCTGAAGCGCCATTGCAGTTCCCTCAATTCTATTTTGTACAATACCAGCAGGTACAGCAGTACCTAGTTGGCTAAGAGGGTTTTGATATTTTCTAAAAAAGTTTCCTAGTTTAGTAGTGTTTGCTGCAATTTGTGAAGATACTCTTGTACTTTGGCCAGCTACTTTTGCAGCTTGAATAGCTTGCGTACCTCTCTTTGTCCACTGTCCTGTTTTAATACCAGCTCCTACATATTTTACAGCTTTACCTCCGTACTTAAAAAACTTATTAACTGCTCCTCCAACTGGTGCAAACTCAACTATAGATGCAGTAACAGCTTGTAGGCCTTGATAAAACTTTGCATCTTCATCATAGATTTTTACTGCCTGATCGTAGGTGCCCCTTGCATTAGCAAAGTATCTCTCCATAGCAGTTCTTTCAAAATCTTCTCCCCAGAAAGATCCTCCAAGTATTCCTCCTAGATCCTCTCCAATTCTATTTATACCCTGAAGAGCTCCTCCAAATAATGCATTTCTAGCTCTATCTGCTCCTGTCTCCCAGATCTTCATATTATCATTGAAGAACTGCTGTTGATTTTTCTGTCCTCTCTTTCTTGGGTCAGCTACATTTACTCCTCCTATTGCTACGTTTCCTATTGCATTATTAGGATCTGCTGTATACCTGTTGTCCGCTCGAGCCCTTGTTATATCAAAAAGCCACCCAGTAGTTCCTGTAATTTTAGGAGCATTAATAATTGAGTTAAATGGGTTTCTATTGAATACTTGACCAGGAGCTCTATCTAGTTGGACCATACCGGCAGGTAGCTGGGGTCCCTCTAAACTTGGCGGCGTTATCTTTGATTCAAATAGTTTAACTTGTTGTCCCCTAGGAGGTCTAGTAAGATCAGAAGGATCTCCCTGATTTATAGTAGGGAGAGAAGATGTAGGATGTTGTGGCATTTTACAAAGATATTAAACTCTAGGAGAAACATGAATATGGCCAGCATGATCAATAACCTTATAGAAATTTTTAAGGTATGTTTTTAGCTCGTTTGTTTTAGCTTGATTAATACTTCCGTCCGAATTTCTAACATAATCAAGATCGATAGCACCTACTCTATGCTTAGACATAGCAGCAGCTGTTCCCATCATTCTAGGCTGTTCTCTCATAAAGTCTTGAACAGCTTGTGGTCTAGCCATACTACTTACTCTTACATTGAAGCCATTAGCTGCACTCCATCTGTTTGCTTTATCTAGTATTTTTAATCCTGCTTCATTAGTTGCAGGTAAGCTAACTATGTTTGTATTGTAGATCTGTTGAGCTCTTTCAATACCAGTGCTCCAAAATAAATTAGAGTAATCAGAATTATTTACAAATGTATGGTCATTAGCAGATACCCAAGCTTTACCTGCGTTTTCAAAGTCAGCAGGATTAAATACTGTATTTGAGTTTCTAGCAGGTAAAGTAAAGTCTGCCATTTCGAATGAAGTTACGGGCTCGAAGTTACCCGTCTGGTCTTGTGAGGTCCTGGTCTGATCGCCAGCTGAATCAGACTCCTCTACGGGTTTGTTGAGATAAAATAGCCGGACCGCGGATTACCTGCCCGATCAGGTCCTCTACTGGACTGGCCTGCAAAATGGTGGAAGGCTTCTGAGGTATCATTAAATGTAATCGGGATATTTGTCAGTAGTCCCCACTCTGTACCTAGGGCTTCACTTATACCCTTAAGGTTAGGCATAGTAGTACTTTGTAATAGTCCCATGATTGCCTCATCTGTTACGTTTCCGCCAGCGTCGTTAATCTGATCTTTGTTAAGCAACACACTTACTAAGAAGCCCTCATAATCTGATACCCCTAGGTAAGTAGAGGCTAGATCAGGATTTTCTGCAAATCCTTCTAAGTACTCTGACCATCTAACATCCCCTGTTCCATCTTTACGTCTAAATCTATATATTTCTGAACCTCCTGCTATGTCAGCTACTACTGAAGTATTACCGTCAAAGTATGGGTTAGGAACATCTGTATCTCTAAACGTTTCGAGTGGATTAAAAAGTTCTGTATTAGATAAGCTTGCTTTTGTGTCTGACCAAACGTACTCAGCAGTAATGCCGTACAAATCTACATTCTCGCTAAGCATATTATTTATCTCCTCACCATACATTCCTAGATACGCATCTCCGGTCATAACTTGAGGTAAGTATTGCTTACCTGCAAGTGTTTTCTGAGTAAGATCCATAGACTGTACGAGAGGATTATTCTCTAAAGCTGTTTGGTTCTTAGGTGTAAAGATGTAGCTTTCAACTCCTCCATTCGCTTGTCTATGAGAGAATACTAATCCTACCTCACTTGTTTGGCCATTAGGTACAATTAAGCCTTGGAAGATAAAGTCTCCTGCCCCTTCATTAACGTCGGTATTATCTGATGAAGAGTTAATAAAATTTTTAAGAACAGCTGTTGTATTCCTTGCAGTTAAATCCATCTCCTCGTAAGGGCTCTCTATTACTGCATCCCCTTTAATAATACTAACTCTTGGACTTTCTACACCTGCGTCTTTCATTCCTGTTGCACCTCCTGTTGGTGTTTTTAGAAATTTAGATATTGTCCAATTAGCCCCAAAGTCAGCACCAATCTCACCGTCTACTATTGAAGGAGCTAAGCTTTCAGAGAATTGCTTTGTGCCCTCTTCTATAATACCCTCACTTCTTTGTAGTGATCCAGGCTGTAATATAACATCAGTATGATAAAGCTGAGATCGATTCATAATATCTATCCTAGCTGCTTCATAAAAAGCAATAGGAGAAGTCTCTCTTAGCTCAGACATTTGAGCCTCCATATTTAGAAAAGGAGCATTTCTGTTTATTTTATTATACAGTTGAAGCTCCGGAGTAAGGGCGCCTACTGGACGAATGTTTCCCATAAAGTAATTAGATGCTTTTTCATATCTATTTAAAGCCTCTCCAAGATTACTGTACCCTTCGAACTGTCCATCAAGTCCAGTCAGCTGTACTGTATACGCCTCTTCTCCCTGTCTATTAAGTACAGCCGCAAACTCATCTGGCGATAAAAAGCCTACTCCAAATGTTAATTGATTTGCTAGAGAAGGGTTCTGCAGGTATCCATCATAAGCTGAAATTAATTCATCTTTATTCTCTAGATTAAATCCACTCGCATCAAACTGGCCTAGTAAGTTTCTAGTATTCCTAATCTTATGGAAAAATTCTACAGGATCTTGATCTCCTATAATATCTCCGTAAACTGATATAAATGATTTTTGTGCCCCTTCAAATCCTGCAGCAGGTTGGTAGCTGGTATTTGACTGAGGGGAAAGATCACGCCTTGTAGCTTCAAAGGTAGTGTTTAATAGCTCTAACGTTGCTTCATCTGCTGCTGCTTTTAGCTCATTTCCATTTGTAAATACATTTGAGTATGTAGGATCTCCATTATCATTCCAGTCTGCAAGTATACTAGTATAATATCCTGCGTTTGCGATATCTCGTCTATTAGCTTCAGGGTCAGCTAAGATAGTCATCATGTCTGTCGTTCCCTGAGAATCAGCTCCAAACCCTAGCACTGAGGTAAGGTCCTTAATACTTAAGTCTCCTGCTTCTAATAGTTCTGATGCTACTCCTTGGTCTAGAACTGTTGCTAGTGTTTCAGTCTGCACTGGTGTAACTGCAGGTGGCTTTACAGTGTTTCCTCCTCCTCCTGAACCTGTGCCACTTGGAGTCTGTAAATCAAATGAAACATCTTCTAGGTACGGGAGATTTTCTAAAACCACTTCTCCTATGAACTGCTCTCTTCCTATGCCTCGACCATCCCTATAATTAATAGCAGAGTCTTTTCCTCCTTTATCATAATCACTAGCAAGTTCCCTATAGAGGGGCCCATTGGTCTCCTTTAAATACGCAGCAACCGCTTCTGCTTGAGTACCTCCTGCTGCTACAATATCTGCAATAGTTTGTGGTAACTCTGATGGACCTTGTGTTGTTTTAAAGACAAGAAATCCATTTGGGTCCATACCCATAAACTCTTCAAACTTTGCAGTGTTTAAGTTCTCAAATTTATCATTGTAATCTCTATACAAATCTTCTTCGGGAAAGATCTGGTAAAAGCTATTTACATCATCTCTAGTGTAGTCTTGGTTTTTCCAATCAGCTGCAGCAATGTTTCCTGTAGGACTATTATCAGATGTATACTTATAATAGAATCCTCTTTTTGTAGGATCTATGCCATATTGATCATGGACCTTTGATAGTTCAAAGTCTTTCTGTCCTGCTAGAATACGTTCATCAGTATTAATCTGATTAGATAACAATGATAAGTCAGCCGTAAATGATCTAGTATCTCCTGTATTATATAAGCCATCTACTAAGCCCTGTATTTTACCAGAGTATTCATTCTGTAAATCTTTTGCTTGACCCGCAAGCATATATCCATCCTTAAAGTCTAAGGCTGAAATAAGATTTCTACCTGCAGCAGCTGCCCCTTCAACCTCTTGTACCTTTGATCCTAGTCTAGCTTGTACTCTACTAAGGTCTAAAGGTGTATAAGAGATTACTGAAGGAGTAACCGCATTTGTTGTTAAATCTGCCATTCGCTCTTTGTTATGGTTTATTGGTCTCCGTAGTTTTTTGAGGCTGAGTAGTTGCTAGATATGGATACATTAGATACATCTGTTCTAGCTCGTACTTAGACAGTCCCTCTTGTCTTAATGAATCAGCCAGTTTACTTGCTTCTGTTGCTGCTGCATTAATAAGTGATAGTCTTTCTTTTTCAAGACTAGCATTTGCAGCATCTACTTCCGCCTGCATAGTTGCATTTCTAGATGAGATCTCTAGGTTTCTAAGCTGTTGATTTTGTATCTGTGCAATATAATCAGTATACTGTTCATTTCTAATCTTACCGGTCTCAGCCATACCTAATGAAGTTAGGTTAGCAAGTCCTACTAGAAGCTCTGCAGTACTAGTAGCTCTGCCACTAACAGCTCCTCTACCTGTGGCTACCATTCTTTCTATATCTCTTAACTCAGGTGATATATCTCTTTTTTCTATAATACTATCATCTAAAGGCAGTCTATACTTAGCAAAGTTAAACTTCTCTGGTAGCATAGCTGATGTCACAATATTAGCAGCAATAGGTGCAGCTTGTAATGCTGTCAGTCCTTTAGGTGTATCTACCTCTGGAATGTTAAACTCTTGTGTAGATCCGTCATCATAAGTTCTAACAATTGTTTTCTTCCCTGTCTTTTCATTTACTTTAGTTTCAACTTTAACAACGTTTGCCTTTTGACCTGCCATAACTTGTGCTGCATTTGCTGCATCAACGCTAGTAGCATCAACTGGATCAGGAACACCATTGTCATCTCCTTGATCTCCTGCAGCAGTTACCGTCCCTGAGTCTAAGCCTTGTCCCATTGGAGTAGCAGCACTCATAGATACAGCATCCGCGTTAGCAGAAGATAAAAGACCAGCATTTAATTGAGGGTTGTTAATAATACTATCTGTACTAATAACTTGTATGTCATCGGGGGTGCCGCCTGGTCCTATACTTGCAAAATCTAGATCAGTACCTGGCTGGTATTCAAATGTTCTTCTAGTTCCTTGAAACAGTTCAGGAGGTAGAAGTACACCGTCCTTATCTACAGGCTGACCTTGTGCATTATGGTAAGCGCCTCCATGAGCTTTCGTTGTTACCTGCATGTTCTGTAAATCCTGTAACGTTGGAGTATCTGCGCTTATTTTATAACGATTAGGAAATGCCTCTACATAGGTTTGTTTTTGCCCTGGAGTTAACATATCAAACTGTTCCTGAGTTACTGGTTGATTGATTCCCCTTAGTGTAGGGAGCCCACTTGTGGGATCAACTTTTCCACTTGTATACTGTTGTAATTCCTCGAGTGTAGGAGTATCTGCACTGATCCTATAAAGATTTGGGAATGCTTCTGCATACTCTGCCTTTAATCTCGGGTCTAAATTGTCAAATTGTTCTTGACTTATAGGCGGGTTAGATTGTATAGCTTTCATACGACCAGGTTTCAAAGTCTCAAAAGTTGGAAGTCCGCTAGTAGGATCTAGACCTTGAGCCCCTCGTAAAGTTTCTAATGTCGGAAGTCCACTAGTGGGGTCCAATCCTTGAGCTATTCTTAAGTCTTCTAATGTAGGAGTGTCCGCACTAATCTTATATGTATTAGGGAACAGTGCTGCTAGCCTTTCTTTTGTTACTGTGTCAGCATTATCAAAGTCTAATTGACTAGGAGGGATTCCTGCATTAGCCATACCAATAAGAGGATTAGCTACTGCTTCACCCGGTTGGTGAGGTCCCCC